>Ga0194039_1000056_pt1 | contig 72982 bp, 68 predicted proteins | sample JunL228m_MetaG_FD_148679 | JGI IMG/M metagenome (GOLD analysis project Ga0194039, IMG submission 148679) | Anoxic zone freshwater microbial communities from boreal shield lake in IISD Experimental Lakes Area, Ontario, Canada - Jun2016-L227-8m | ecosystem: Environmental > Aquatic > Freshwater >...
GAGCGCACTATCTTAAAAAATGAAAAGAAAATATATTTGCCCTTCTCATCAAAAATGATACTTTTTACAGGGGAATCTAAATAATTGTCAGGAGTCCCCATAGCAGCACTTCGTTTTTGCCCGCCTGATGTTTTCCTAATATATCATAACGAAATACCCATCCAACCGTTTATTGTCATAATTCCAGACAGCGGTATTTAGGATATATTATCCCGGTGAATCCAACCTGGGAATCCAGCCTGAATACAATCGGGAAAAACGGGTTATATTAATAAAGTCGGCCGATGAGTTAGATTTTCGTATGCGAATACCAAATATCATCCTGGTCACTGTACTTCTCCTGATGATAGCTGTACTATCAGTCCAGGCGACCCCGGTATTTACATCGAGGGGTGCAATTGATTTTGTGGGATCCAAAGCAGTTACCCCTCTTCCTGAAAATGGGGATATAAATCTCCCTATTTCTATGTTCGGACGAGGTGTAGTCATCCCATTTAGTCTGGTCGAGGGAATCCCTGATAACCCCTGAGGCAATCATGTCACAGGACAGGTCCAGAATGGCAGCCTTGTTGACGAACTCCTCCTGGGAAACAAAAAATTCAGGGACGACGTATATAATGCGAGTATCGAGCGAAACCAGGAACTTGCAGCAGGCAAGAGCCCGGGAGTACTCTGGATCGGATGTTCGGACTCGCGATCAGACCCTGAAAAGATTACCAGCGCCGGACCAGGAGAACTGTTTATTACCCGGAACGTAGGTAATATCGTGCCAAATCATGACTGGTCCCTGGCTGCCGTTGTGGAATATTCAATTAACTATCTGAATGTGCAGGAGATCGTTATCTGCGGGCATTCTGACTGTGGTGCGATCAGGTCACTCGATAAGGATCTTAACGACCCCTATATCCCGCTCTGGCTCAATGATGCCCGTGAGGCAAAAACCCGGGTAGACAGCCGTATTCCGGTCCCGTCAACGCCTGACGAAATAAATGAACGATTTCATCAGATCGAACTCGAAAATGTCAGGCTTCAGATCGAACACCTCAAGAGATACCCGTCCGTTAAAACGGCGGTGGATGAGGGCAGAGTTCACATCCAGGGCCTTTATTACGACCTTGAGACGGGTACACTCTCGAGGGTCGCATAAAGTGCAGAGGCCAGTTCTCATCCCTTTTTTTGAAATGAAAGGTCCAGTTTTCTATTGCCGGATCACTCCTGAATGATAGCCATCCTGGTACCAGATATGATGACGTGGATCCCTTCAGGGTCACCAGTATCTTCCCGGTGGATTTGAAGAACGATTCGGGATGTAATGACAAACATCCCAATTTTTTTAGATACCGATAAAAAAGTACGATTTTTGGATTCTCTAATCGTTTTTACGCTGCAAACCCACTAGTGCAATTACACCAATAATTGCCACCGCCAGGATAGCCACAAAAGGACCAGTCGGAGCTTTTGTCGTGGGCATTGGTGTTGCAACCGGAGAGAGCGCGGCATTAATCTGGAGTGCCTGGCCTGCACCGATTTGCAGCGTACTTGAATACGGATTGTATCCCACAAGCGAGATTGTGACAGTCGAAGACCCGGGTTGCACGTTCTGGGCAGTTAATGGCGTAATGCCAAGGTAGGCATTATTGATGAGGACATCGGCTCCACTTGGGTCTGACGAGATCTGGATACTTGCCGTAGTTGGAGGTTGGCCCGAAGGTGCAAGTGTTGCCGATAGCTGAGTCGTTTGTCCCGCACGGATATTCGCAGTTGTGGTATAATCCTGGTACCCTGATTTTTTCAATACAACCGTGTGAGTACCGGGTGAAAGTGAAAGAACATCGAGGGGGCTTCCCGGGGATGTAGAGCCCTGGTAGTCAGTATCGACATAAACCGCGGCACCTGAAGGGGCTGAAATAACCTCGAGGTCACCAGTGGATGGATTCGAGACCGGGGTAAGTTGGGCGTTTATATAGGTTGTCTGGCCGGAATAAACGGTATATTGTGTTGACCAGGTCTGGTACCCTGCTTTTTTAAGGGTCACCGTATGGGAACCTGAAGCAAGATTGCCGACGACCTGGTTTGTTTCTCCCTGGTAAAGCGTATCAACATAGATACCCGCACCGTTCGGGGTTGAGCTGATCGAAATGCTCCCCTGTTGTGAAATTTGAACAAGGCTAGCGGACACGGAGCTCGTACCTCCAGCATTTACCTGGACATCTTTTGCGAATGGGTAGTACCCTGATTTAGTGACCCGGACATTATGCCATCCGACGGAAACCGAAGAGAATGTCCCGGGAGTTATCATCGAGTTCTGACCGTTATCGAGGACGGCATATGCACCTGACGGGGAAGACATCACCTGGATGTTCCCGTTCTGGTACATGGGTGATAACACGGCATTGACATTTACCGTAGATCCTGCAGGAGGATTACCAGCGAAATACTGGCTCCATGACTGGTACCCGGGCATCGAGACTCCGATTGTATGCCCGGGTGTACCGGTAGCGCTAACTTCCAGGGTGGTTGGGGTCGATCCTTCGTTCGACCCGTCAAGGGTAACATCTGCACCGCTTGGGCTGGACGTAACATAGTAATACCCCTTCTCGCCACCGATTGGTGTAGTCGGAAGCGTTATGGGTATAAATACGAGATCTGCATTGACATGAACCGTGTCTCCCTCAAATGGGTTACCGGGTTCTTCCGAAGTCCATGTCTGGTACCCTGCTTTGGAAATGCTGATGGTGTGACCAGGGGTTCCGGAGGTACTAACAGAAACGGTAACAGGCGTAACACCCTTGTAACTACCATCAAAATTAACCGTTCCACCTTCAGGGTTAGATGAAATATCATAATACCCCTTTCCTCCGCCAATTATCGTTGTCGGGGGTAACGTAGTGGGTTCGGTTACGGGTATAAACACAAGTTCTCTATAAATATCAACAGTCTGCCCTTCGCCTGGGTTTCCTGTAAGATGATCGGTATATGTCCGATACCCTTCTTTGGAGATGCTAAGGGAATGACCGGGTGTCCCAGAGGTACTCACTTCGATGACGACGGGCGTCGTCCCCTTGTTAATGCCATCAAAGATTACGGTTGCATCTGAAGGGCTGGATGAAATGTCATAATATCCTACTCCGCCGCCAATATTTCCTACTGGCAGGTCTTCAGCAGATGCAAAACCGATTGTTATCATCGCGATGACAAGGGTAAAAATTAACAGATATGGTTTTTTCGTAATAATCACCTGTAGACTCCCATTCTTGTTGTAAGGTATATATTATACTGTTGTCGTTTATGAAACGGAATCTCATAAATGTCAACCAATCAACTCTCAGGTATGGGAGAACCATTTTCAGGGAGCATTCCGTGTTTTTGTTGAAAAGTAACCCAGATTTTCGGGATAATTTTCCCTGGCCCAATTGTTTCGTGAACTGATAGCATTCAATCTGGAGGTAGTTTTAGGGGATTGGAAACATCCCCATTTCTATCGGTAGAACTATACCCATCAGTGTTCTGTTACAGGCGGGCTGTTTTCCAGGAACGAACAATATCCAACAACTCCCCGGGCTTTTCGTAAGTGGTAGCGACGACGCCGGTATATACGGACCCGGAATTACCATCGAGTGAGATAGTATCTCCTTCCCTGAGGACCTGGCCTCCCAGGTGACATTTGTTATGAGGCAGGTCAATTACCAGGCCCGCACAATTCACCACACATACCTTTCCCATGTAGCGTGCAATAACTGCTGCATGCGAGGTCCGTGCTCCTTTCGCAGTCAGCAACCCAGAAGCGACCCGTATCCCTTCAATATCTTCGGGTGATGCGGTCTCCCTGACAAGAATAACAGGCCCTGAAGAAACTTCTTGCAATGCCTGTTCAGGTGTGAATACCATGCTTCCTGTCGCCACGCCTCCGGATGCAGACGTTCCCGTTGCAATCGGATAATCCATGGTGGATATACACTGTACTTTGATCGATTCCAGATCGAGTCCTTCTATCTGTGATAATGCAACCTCTGGCGAAATTATTCCTTCCCGCCACATATCAACCGCGATCCTGATTGCAGACAGGGGGGAGCGTTTCCCGTTCCGGGTTTGCAGGATGAAGAGTTTTCCCTCCTGGACCGTAAACTCCATATCCTGCATATCCTGAAAGTGCGATTCGACCATTCTCCCTATCTGCCTAAGGTCTTCATAAACGGCAGGTATTGATTTCTTTAACTCGCTTTGTGTCGTGGCGGACTGGTTCCCTGATACAACATCCTCCCCCTGCGCACCGAACTTGAAATCAATTACCGGTTCATTCTCTCCGCTCCATGGGTTGCGGGTAAATGCCACTCCGGCTCCTGAATTCAGCCCCATGTTCCCAAATACCATTGCCTGTATGGTAATAGCAGTTCCACGCAGATTTTTTACCGGGTGCATCCGTCGGAATGAATCGGCCCTTGGATTTGTCCATGACCGGAGCACTGCGATTGAAGAGATCAGGAGCTGTGTTTTCACATCCTCGGGAAATTCTTTGTTCTCAGTGGAAAAAAATAATCGCTGGTATTGAAAGGCCAGTTTCTTAAGGCTTGCCGAATCCATTTCAGCCACGTCAGATATTCCCTCCTCCTCCATTATTTCTGACAGGAGGGCCCTGTAAGGGTGCGGGTTCTGGCGGAAAACGATCTCAGCCATGTTCTCAAAGAGGCGCCGGTAGGAGTCCCAGGCAAATCTCGGGTTACCGGTAAAAAAAATCAGGCCCCGTATCGTTTCATGGTTCAGCCCAACGTTAAGAATGGTGTCCATAATACCAGGCATTGATGCCGGGGCACCCGACCGGACAGATACAAGGAGAGGTTTCCGTTCACTACCATACTGCAGACCAGTTGCATGTTCAAGGTAAGAGATCCCTTCCACAAGGAGTTCCGGAAGTAAGGAGGGTGCCTTCATCCCGTTTTTGTAATAGTCTTCACAAATGGACACGCTTAATGCAAACCCCGGGGGTATGGGTATTCCAAGCGAGGACATAGTCCCAAGGCCTGCGGCCTTATTCCCAAAATCTCCAGGAGGTATATCGGCCCTCATTCCAGGCCCGAAAAATACGATGCTCGGCGAGAGATCATTCATCATAGTTACCAGTTCAAACTCTCGAGGATATTGTTCCTCAATACGAATGCGGCTTTCATCAGGGAGTTAGTTGAACCTTCAATAATACGTGCGATTTCGAAGAATACCCGTAGCTCCTTGTAATCGGTTGTTTCTGCAAGGATCACCTTCTCTGCATTTCTCAGTGCTTCATCTGCTTCCCGTTCCATGCTGATAACCCCATCGATTGCCCGGATAAAGTCCTGCATCTCCTCCCTGCTGTACCCCTTATGCACGTACTGGGATGCCATAACCGCTTTCAGGTATTCCTGGCTCCCTTTTACCGCGATCTCCCCCAACATAACGAGTTCTTTTAACATCTTTTCAGAATGGGTGCTTCTCGGGACCAGGGTTGTGAAGAAACTTGCCTCCTCAAGAAAATCGAGTGCGTCATCTGCCACGTTTATCAGGTCAGTGTAGTGCCGGGCAGCTTCGAACCTAATTGAAAGCGACCGTACTTTTGAGACAAGGTTATCAGCCTCACTCTCCCAGATTTTAGCCCTCCTTGCAGTCCTCTCAGTAAACTGGCTGTTTTCTTTCCTCTGTATGTGAAGGAGTGCGTCCCTGACAAACATGGCAACTTCAACGGTGAGGGTTGCATGTTGTTCACAGATCTCCATCAGATTTTCGTGGGCAGAATGGAAATATCTGAGTAATTCAGCCTTAATTTCATCCTGGATAAGTAAGCGGGAGTGATTTGAAAGCAATCCTTTCGCCGCTGCGTTAAAAACCCACTGGAAATACTCAAGGGTCTTCTCCCTCCCAAGTATCTGGTACAGGGGTTCACCGTATCGCAACGGGATCCTGGCTGCCATTTCAAGCCCGTCGTAGATTAGCTTTTCACCACCTAGCTGGAGAAATCCGACATGCCCGACTTCATGCTCCGCAGCCCACCGGAGCACGGTGACACAGTCTTTATTCGGCAGGAAACTCCGGAGCCGTTTCCTCGCCCGGTTCCAGTCGATCAGAAAAACTATCCTCGACCCAAGAAATTCCAGGAATTTCCTCTGTTCTTCCTCGTCCTTCGCATGATAACTTCCTAAAGACAGGTGGTAGAGCTTCTTTTCGAAGTCCTCATCACCTTTTCTTGAACGGGTATCTTCCCACGTCATATTCCAGGAATCAAAAAGGCCCTGGAAAAACTGCAGGCGGGGCATATGGATATCAGTATATGTGATATTGATCTGTGTAGGTTCAACATGGATGACAAGGACATGCGCATCGGTTAACCCGATATCATTCTGGAGGACAAGCCTGCCATTTGCCCTCGTGGCGGTTGTACCCAGACCGGGGTGATCGAATTTCAAGGGGGCAGTCCTGTTCAAACCCGACATGAATGCCTGGACAAGGCATTTATCCTGCTCCTGGAGGTTATAGGTCATCGCACCGGCTATATTTTCAGTTGATAGCATTTTTTGAAGATTGTTTAACGATTTATGCATGTCCATCAACAGGAGATGCAGGCTGTCCGGCCCATCTGAGTCTCCGAGGGTAATATCCGCAATAGCCCGGCCACTGATCGCATCTTCCTGGGTGCCAGGCAATTCATCCAGGAGTATTTTCATCCGCATATCATAGCCCTCCGCTTCAGGGAGGCCGTGTCTGGCAATAGGGAGATTCATTGCAAGGAAGCAACGTTTGACCGACCCAAGAACCGTAATAAGCTCCGGTACCTGGTACATTCCAGGCCCGGTCTTTTTTGCTCCGGGCACAACCCGATCGAAAATATCAGACTCGATCCCGGCAGCCTCACGCTCCCGCGAAAGGTTTGTACATTCAAGGTCCGGGTGATCGGAATGTGACTGTGCGGTCTGGAGAAGGGTGAAAAAATATTTTACCTGGTCATTTGCGGTGAGCCCGTCATTCACCATTTCAGGTAGGAGAAGCCCACTCTCGCCTAGTTCACGGATGATACCGGATTTTCCAGCCATTTTCTACACCTGGGCCGATCCCGGGGAATATGCTGATTACAGAACCTATATTCGCTTTTTATTATTCGCGTCTCTATATTATTCTAACGTTCAGCAGGTATTGGTAGTTATTCCTCGTATGGCTACCTGATTCATCTGAATTGAAAATCTGCCTTATCTGTTATTCATCACGTGCAATTGGATACTAAGGCATAGAATACATAGGAAAAGGAACATTACAAAAAAAGAAAATAACGGGTAACTACAGCGTGACGGGGGGTTTCTGCTCCATGGCTGAATATACTTCACGGAACAGGTTGCGTGTCTCGAGCCCTTCTTCCCTTGACATTTTTTGTATGGCAAAGCCCACATGAATCAGTACAAATTCCCCAACCTCAACATCGACCAGGTCAAGGCGTATCTCCTGTTGCAGGTCACCATAATCAACTACACCGATGTTTCCTTCCTTAATTTCAATAACTTCAGCGGGAATTGCAATGCACACGATAGGACTCCGTATCTTACGTACTATCTGCATAGGGGAATAAAAAAATTGGGATCGGGTATGAAGAAGGAACAGCAGGATATTATTTTGTTTTTAAGATAATCAGGCAATACTACCACTTGATCTGCTCAAACATGATTCGTGCGAGGGTATGATTGATCTGACCAGGGGTGTATTCGGAATGAACTGGTAAGCCAGGTTTTGCGGGGATTCCCTTCACCGATAAATGGATATATTTTCTAAGGGTAACATGGCTCACGAGGTCATGATTAATATGCCGGGGTATAACCTATACCCGTGGACAGTATTACCCATGCATTACTGGTCGTCAGCTTGCTTATGGCGATCGGGATGCCAGCACTAATCCCTTTTGGTATCCTGGGGGCAGTTATACTTGATCTGGATCTCCTGTTTCATCTTGTCTCTTCGAAAAGGCCGCGTTTATACATATTAATACACGGCGGAGCGGCGCATAGTATCGCTGGAGCTGTTTGCGTGGCAGTAATGGCTTTTGGAGTACTATGCATCCTTGTCCCGGCGGGAGAGCAATTTTTACATTTTACATCCCCTTTCCCGTTGAATGCCTTCGCACTTACTGCGGTAATTGCCGGAGCCTTACTTCATGTGGCACTTGATTTTCTTGCCAGTCCCGGCATCCCATTATTCTGGCCGTGGAATGACTCCAAATATACGTTTGGTATCTTCGCAGGACCAAGTGCGGTCATGATTTTCATCAGCTGGACATTTATTATCCTTTTTGTTGGAGGAATCGTCCTAATTTCCGGACTGGCATTCTACGGAATTCTTTTCCTCGCCTATCTCGCCATCAGTGTTGCTATCCGGATAGCAGCTGCGATTACAATAACCGGTAGAACACTCCCGACAGTCAATCCGCTCCGCTGGCTGGCAATTGAAAAAACTCAGAATATCTGGTCATTAAAATTTGTAAACCTCCTTACAGGATTAGAGTCTGTTACCAGGACCTGGCCTGCATCCAGGGGAGTTCCAGAAGCGGATATTGACCGGATTTCCGATATCCCGGCAGTAAGGAGAGTACGGTATAACTCGTTCTTCACGATTGTCAGTCGCAATGATAACGGGGACCTTGTTATCCAGGACCCTGCCCGGGTAGAAGGGATCATTAAGTATCCACCCTACTACACACGTGTCGTCCTTACCAAGGAATACGGGTCAGAATGGAAACCTGTTACTGAATAGTTTTACAATAATAATGTTCAAATGTTGAACTTCTATAATAAACTGGAGGTAATAATGACTCCAATCTTACATTTAAGCGCAGAGGAGGGTATTCAGGCCTTAACGTTCAACGCCAATGATGTGGGAAAGAAATAGCCGACCCATGCGGTATAGGAATCGGCTTAATGTAAAACAATAGCGCCGAGGAAGAGATTTGAACTCTTGAGGTGCCAGGCACCAGTGGCTTTCAAGGCCACCGCCTTTCCGGACTAGACTACCTCGGCCCGCTCAATACTATTGGGGATTCGGTGTAAAAAAGGTATCCAAATAACCAGGTTAACACTGATAGGGAAAAGTTGCGGTTACTGTTAAACGTGACCAGCTTATAAAAAAATCAATTTTTATCCTTCCGGTCAGAAAAAAATTATTTCCTCTGCCAGATGAGCGCGAAAAGGCCCAGGGAAATGATTACGATTATGGTAGGGAACGTTGCCTTTGTTGTGGGGACCTGCGGAACCGTGGCAGAAGGGACAAAACCTGTGGGTGGGATCAGGCTTGCACCGATATTGTTTGTATTCTCTCCAAAAAAGGTGACGTTTGCCTTATCTGAATACTTATTCGGGTAGACCATGAAGTATTGTGTCTCCCCGTTACCCTGGATAGTAAGCTCCTCGGGGAAACCTGCTCCCTTGGTATTTGTTTTCACTCGCTGCCCCGACGGGTCAGTGTACTCGATGACCCAGTCAGTACCAGAAGACGTGTATACCCTTACAGGTCCTACACGGGTCGCCACAGAAAAATAAGCAGGTTGATCGCGGGTTGAAAAAATCGATGCTGACTGGATTGATGACGTTGTATCAGGAGTCTGGCTGGCAGGTGGAGAAGTTACAACCGGAACGGCACTGACGTCCTGATCAAGGACACTGATATTATAGGACCCGATAAAACCTTTCCGGTCGCTGAGCTTGACCTGGTAAACACCGTTTTTTTCTATTTCAAAATCTTTTGAGAACATTCCATCAAGATTGGTTGGGATAAATGACGGGCCGAAGAGACGAGTCCCATCCGGATTATCGACCTGAACCTCAACAGCATCATTCCTGACATTATTTGCGTAGCCGGTCACATGAAGCACACCGTTTAAGTATTGTCTTGGCAATGAGGTGATTTTTACCTCGTCCGATCGGTCTACAAGGGTCACAACCCTCATGGTGATAGAATCTCCAAGGTACCGGAACTCCCCGGTCGGCAGTATCTCAACTTTATAGAAGCCCCGTGTATAGCCGGTGGTGGGGAATTCCACGGTGAAATTCTTGTCACCCTGGACCGTTACGTGCTTAGTTGCTTTCACCTCGCTCGTATATTCTGAGCGCGTGAGCATGATATCAAATGAAATCCCGGCCGGAAGGCTCGTGGTCCCGTTCACCACAATAGTCTCACCCAATTTAAGGGACTGGGGTGCATCAATCCGTATTTCATATGCGGATGCAACCCCGGTGAGGAGAAGGCAGAATATTGCGAAGATGATGATCTTTTTCATCATATAACGTTCAACTAGTAAGCTGTTAATGCTTGCTAATGAGGAGGAAAAGCCGCTTGCCTTCTGGCAGGGGACCGATCGACATGAAAAACTGGAACGGAAAACACTCACGATAATTTTAAAATCCGGAGGTTGTTCCTGGAATCGTTGCCTGATGTGCAGTTACCGGCATGAACGGTATGTGGGACTTTCAAAGAAAGAGCTTGCGGACCGCCTCATCCGGCAACTCCGGTTTGTAACACATGCTATTCCGATAGATGACATTGAAATAATAAAATTGTATACTTCCGGCAGTTTCTTTGATCCCGACGAAGTCCCACATGCCGTGCTTGAAGAAGCAGGTGTCTTATTCAGGGGTAAAATAATCATCGCGGAAACCCGGCCGGAATACGTGAATGAGGAAATACTCGGAGATTTCATATCGCGTATCGATGATGGGACAAACGCAAAACCGCTGTATGTCGCTATCGGGCTCGAAACAACGAACGACCAGATAAGGGAAAAATCCATTGACAAGGGTTTTTCCTTCGATGATTATAACCAGGCGGTCCGGGCAGCGAGGGTTGCCGGGGTGGGAGTAAAAGCATACCTCCTTATGAAACCTCTTTTCCTGACAGAAAAAGAAGCTTTGACTGATATGAAGCAGTCACTGGCCGACCTTTCAGGCAATGCGGATATCATCTCGATGAATACCTGCACGGTACAACGGGGTACTGATATGGAACGTTACTGGAGACAGGGGGCCTATCGCCCACCATATCTCTGGAGCGTGGCGGATGTTCTTGCAACTGCACCAATGGAAGTTCTGTGCGATCCACTTGGGGGCGGACAATCACGAGGGGCGCATAACTGTGGTGAGTGTGACAGGGATATTATTGATGCAATAAAATTTTACTCCATGTCAGGCGATCGGTCGGTGATTCAGGCTATTTCTAACATGGAGTGCCCCTGCAGGGATGAGTGGGAGCTTGTAATGTCACAGGAAATGCCCTGGTGCATGCCACTTACACGGTAGAGAAGTTTATCTGGCATTACTATTGTAAACGCTCCCAGCGCATAACGAAGAGGTCGGTGCAACTCTATAGAAAAAAGTGTCCGGATATATGCGTCAGATTTCGCTGCATCCACTCTGGATATCAAGTTGTTTTGCCAGGAGGGGCAGGAATGTTCCGGCATCACTTACCACCCCTATTGCCTGCATAGTCCCCCTGTCCATTAATTTTGTCACGGACGACGGATTGATGTCAACACATACGGTCTTGACATACGAGGGGAGACAGTTTCCCACCGCGATTGAATGGAGCAGCGTTGCCACCATCAGGACCATGCTGCATGACTGGGTATAATCTCGCATCCGGTCCTGTGCCTCAAGGATGTCAGTAATCACATCGGGGAGGGGACCGTCATCCCTGATGGAACCTGCCAGTACGAAAGGCACATCGTTCTTCACACATTCGTACATGATCCCTCCCGTGATAATGCCCTGTTCAACCGCCTTTTTAATTGACCCTGCCCTCATGATCTCACTTATTGCATACAGGTGGTTTTTGTGCCCACCGGTAACGGGCTTACCCGTTGACAGGTCCATCCCCAGCGAGGTCCCAAACAGGTTATACTCTATATCATGAGTGGCAAGCGCATTCCCTGCAAAAAGGACGTTGATGTAACCTTTCCTGATAATCTCCGCCAGTGCCATGTCAGCACCGGTATGAATGATTGCAGGCCCACCCACGAGGGCAATTTTTCCACCTTTCCTGTGTACCTCGAGGATCTCTTTCGCAACCCTCGCGATTATCGTTTCACTGGGACGTTCTGAAGATACCGTCCCATGCATGAATTCGAAGTTGGTCTTTTCCCTTGGCCGTTCCGGGGGGACAATCCTTACACCCTGCTCACCGACCACAACCATATCATTTTTCTTTAGTTTTGACAGGGGGGTGCTCCTTGCAACGAGCCTCTCTGTATCAAGCACAACCAGGCAATCCATCTCTATTGCCTGGACAGGGATCCATGACTCACGGTATTTCACCGATGTCGGGTAGTTGGTTGTTGAATAGAAGCCTTTTGGAACAACACGGTCAGCCTCGGCAGGTATTACGTTGACATCAGCGATTGCAAGGAGACGGGCTCCATAGCGGTGAAGCTCGGAGATGATGGCATCGACTCGTTCATCATTCGCGGCATTTACTTTCAGGCGCGCATAGCTGGGGTCTGTCTTCTGCTTTCCTACATCAAATACGAGGATCTCAAAATTACCCCCCATATCCATTATCTTATCAAAGATCTGAGTCATGATGCCCGAGTCGATAATATGGCCTTCAAGCTCGATCTCCCGCGAGGCTTCCATAATAGAATATGGGCTCTGCTGCTATTTTATTTTATTTTTGCTTTAATCCGGTCGTAATTTTTTTTCTTGTAATTCAATGTATAATCCGGGAGCTAAAATACCTGGATCAATTACATTGTGTCCCAGGAATTTCCCTAAATCATGCGCAGACCTTGCTTCCCCGAATACTGAAATACCATTCGTTTGTTTTCAAAAATATTTTTATCAAATCCAGCTTGAAGTCTGTTTTTATGGATTTAAAAAAAACGTAATTTATCCTTGCAGTTACCAGGATTGTTTTACTTCTGTAGTAGTGAACGTGAAAAAAAACGGCGTACCCGTTCCAGATCGCTCCTGGTATTGATATTATATGCAAGGTGACGGTCCACCAGGAGAAATTTTTCTTCCTCCTGTGGGCGATCCATGCGGTCACCCATGAGGATATTAATTCCAGCGGGACAGGCATCAACGCCGCAGATACACTCGGTATAAGGCATTTCAACCGCTTCTGCGGGGCATCGGGCAGGCACCCAGGCGGAAAGAGCCTCTTTTCCCGAAGATTCGTATGCGGTTCGTATTTCAATTATATGACTCGCGGAAAGACAGGGGAGATCTGCCACACAGGTAAAAAACGGGCCGGTTTCTTCAATAGATTTCACCGCCTCCTGCAGGTCCCGTATGTATCCATGCCCGGCTCCCCTGAAGTATTCAATTCTATTCGCTCTTGCCCAGTTCATGGTGAAGGGTGTCCTTGGGGATGTAACAATTATCGGATCGTACCCTGTCTTTTGAAACGCAGACAGGACCAGAGATATCATAGGTGTCCCGTTTATTGTCACCAGCGGTTTTTCCCCAAGCATGAGGCGTGTGCCGGCACCACCAGCCATTATCAGTGCACGCATTCGTTTAAAGCCTCGATGAGAGATTTATTCTCTGATCTGGTCCGGACTGATATCCTGATTGAATGAGGGAGGCCAAAAGATGCGCAGTCGCGGACAAGTATTCCATGGCAGGCCAGTGAATCACACAGGGCCCCGGAATCTTTTCCGGTGTCAGCCAGGATAAAATTGGCAGTGGGCGGGGTTACGGAAAACCCGAGGTCACGGAGAGATTTTACAAGATAATTGCACTCGATCCTGATTTTTCTTCGTGATTCTTCAAGTTCTTGGTATTTATTGAAAGCCTGGATTGCAAAATATTCTGCAAATGCATTCACACTCCAGGGAGAACGCATTACTTCCAGGGCGCATACCAGGTCGGGGTCGGCAAATGCGTACCCAAACCGGAGACCAGGTACTGAAAAACACTTTGTCAGTGAACGAAGGATACACAGGTGATTATCCCTCGTACCAATAAGACTCTCCGCGGGATCTGACAGTTCAATAAATGCTTCGTCAAGGAACAGGTAAGTACCCCGGTCTGCGTACGATTTGAGGAGCTTGGAAACATCTTTTTTGTTTACGAGTTGTCCTGTCGGGTTATTCGGATTGCAGAGGAATGCGGCTGAGGGAATTTCTCCTTCCTTCACCGGGTGTCCGCCTGCCAGCTGCACAGACAGGAGATATTCCCCAAACGTTGGAGTACCTATCTTTGCCGCGCCTTTCTTTCGGAATATCACCTGGCAAAATGAACGTATTAATTCTATTGACCCGTTACCCACTGCAATTTCTTCTACGTCCCGGTGGAACAGGTGGCCGATTATTTCCTTTAACCGGATATAATCATCGTCAGGGTAATGGTCAAGAAGAGAGGGGGGAAAATCCCATTCCATGGCAGGTGGGAAAGGATTCAGGCTCGCACTGAAATCTATGGCAGGGTGCCCTGTCTTCTCGAGGTGTTGTTTTATCTTCCCCCCGTGCCTTACTTTAACCGGAAGTTCCCAACCCACAATTTCGCCTCAATTATTGATTTATGTTGAGTATAAGGGTTTAAATTCGTTGCGAGTCTGCCCTCTTTAAACTGACCCTGGGAGATCTAAAAAGGTTTAAATAGATAAACGTAATATTGTGGTTTATCTGGTTAGTCAGACGTATAGGATCTATCCGTCTGTCAATTGTCTGACATATGTCAGCCAATTGTCAGAAAAGGGTGAAAACTATGATGAAACGAATCACACTCCGGTTACCCGAACAACAAATTGAATTGCTAGAGCAGATGGTAGATGCCGGAGAGTTCCCCACAGTCTCAGAAGCGGTGCGGGATGCGGTTCGTCAGCTCATCGAACGGCGATCAGGCCGTATAATCAGAGACAGCGACCAGGTTTCATTCAAGGTTTAGGAGGGTTAATAGAAATGCAGACTATTATCAACGAGGCATTGAAAAATGCAGAGATTGAAAAGGAGATGAAAAACGGGGGTGCAATTGACGATGATTTTGTCGGGCAGCCACGTATCGTTATCGTCGGGTGCGGTGGCGCAGGTAACAACACCGTCAACCGGCTGCATCACATGGGAGTAAACGGCGCTGAAACTATCGCGATCAATACCGATAAACAGCACCTTGACATGGTCCAGGCAGACAAAAGAGTCCTTATCGGTAAATCACTCACCAGGGGACTTGGTGCCGGCGGCTACCCGGATGTAGGCAAACGTGCGGCAGAGATGGCACGGCCGACTCTCGAAGCACTCCTTGAATCCGCAGATCTCTGTTTCATTACAGCCGGTATGGGTGGGGGTACAGGAACCGGTTCAGCACCGGTTGTTGCCCAGATCGCAAAAGAACAGGGTGCAATTGTTGTAGGAATGGTAAGTTACCCGTTCCAGGTGGAAAAAGCACGCCTTATCCGGGCCGAAGAAGGTCTTGAGGCATTATCTGCTGCATCGGACTCAGTAATTGTCCTTGACAACAACAGGCTTAAGAACTTCGTACCTAACCTGCCACTCGGACAGGCCTTCTCGGTAATGGACCAGTTAATCGGGGAGACCGTAAAAGGCATCAGCGAAACCATCACAGAGCCGTCATTGATTAATATCGATTACGCAGATGTGCGCGCGATTATGAGCAAGGGCGGAGTAGCAGTTATGCTGGTGGGTGAAAGCAAGCAGCAGAACAAATCAGAGAGCGTAGTCAGGGAATGCCTCTCAAACCCGATGCTTGATATCGATTACCGTGGGGCGACAGGAAGCCTGATTCATATCACGGGAGGAAGCGACCTTACACTTCAGGACGCCGAGGAAATCGCCACATCGCTTACGTACGAACTCGATCCCCATGCAGACGTTATCTGGGGTGCCCGTGTTCGGAACGATATGGAAGGTAAAGTGCGGGTCCTTGCTATCATGACCGGTGTGGAAAAAGGAGCACTCCTTGGAAACCGCCAGACATACAAGTCAATGATCGAGGAGATGGACCAGAAAAAAGCAAATCCAAAGATGGTAGAACTGCCAAAAAACAGGAAATCCCGCGACATGACAAGCGGCGGAAGTCTTCTGGAATGGGTAGGGTAACCAAAAATTCTGTTACACCACAACTCTTCCACTTTTGAGTAATTTTGCATTTTCCGGGTTTTTTAGTAAAATTGTAGTCGCTTTGCCTGATTTCTTTTTCTCTTACCAGATATTGAGTGATCTTCTATAATCTGTACGACTGAAATACTTTTTAATTTCCATGAATTATCTTCCTTTTTGGTTTTCTGCCCCTGCGATTACCATGGTGAAAAAATCCGGGCCCCGTAATCTAACCCGGTGTTCGCATGTACGGCGAAACCCTTAATAATTCCGATGTCTTTTAAATAATAGAAAGTCTTTCAGATAATCCCTCATCTGGAATACTGTGTGTCTGCCCGGAGTCAACCGCCACGGGGACTCAAACAGCAGATAGGTATCGGGAGTTGAACATCATGAACCGTCAGATGAACAAGGGCAACGCAGGTTGCGCTCAAAAATTACCGTTTCTCCGGATTGCTTCAGGGTTAATTTCACCTACAACAGTTCTACCGGAAAACGACGTGATTTTTAGCCGTGGTTGTCCTTTCCTCCCTCATCCTGCCACACCGCTATCACAACAATTTTTCTTTCCTGTCCGAGGGTATTACCGGAATCGATTATCGAGGATGAGTATTGCATGTTGAACGAATTAATTGAGAAGAGAAAAAAGATTCTCGCCGAGTCTGAACAGCATAAAAACCGAAGAAATGAGCTGAACGCAGCTGCAAGCAAGTATGCAAAAGAGCGGAACGCCTTAAACAATAAGACACGGGAGTATGTTGAAGAGGCGCAGACCAACAAGGACCTCCGGGATAAATTCAACAATGAAGTCCAGTCATTTAAAGACCGCCGGAATGACCTGAATGAGAAGGCCAACGAATTTTTTGATGAAATTGAGTCCTTCAAAAAGGAGCATGGCGGTGTAAAAAACCGGGGCATCAAGGAGATCCAGAAACAGATCGAGCACCTTGAATTCCGCCAGCAGACCGAGGTTATCAGCACCGATAAGGAACGCGAGCTGATCGACAAGATTAAGCAGATGAAATCCTCCGTACGGGAACAGGAGGCCGAATTAGAGCAGAATAAGGAGATCAAAACCAAGATCACCTCTGCACGGGAATACCGGAAAGAGGCATCCGACATTCATGCAAAAGTCACCGAGATGGCGGAGCTTGCCCAGAAACACCACGACCTGATGGTGGAATTCTACCGGAAAGCTGACAAGTCGCGTGAAGAGGCTGATGCACAACACAGGCTCTTTGTTGAGGCACAGGAAGCCGCCGATGCTGAACATAAATTCTTCATTGCATGCCAGAAGGAACTTCGTGACTATGATAAGGTCATCTCCGGGCTCCGCAAGAAGACCAAGAAAGTTAAAGTTACCAAAGAGCAGAAAGCCGTCAGGAAAGAGGCAGAACATATATTCAAGATGTTCCGTTCCGGTGAGAAACTTACCACCGATGATCTCCTGCTCCTCCAGCGTTCAAAAATGCTATAATTGTAAATATACCCATTTTTTCCCTGCACGGGCAATTATTTAATAGATTCGTGGTCTATTTCTATACTGAAATGGCACAGGGGCGAACACTGGTCCTATCCGTGGACCGGGACGATGATATCGGCTACAAGGCAGGGATAGTCAGCCCGGTAATCGGTCGTGAAGAATGCCTCAATGCTGCAGTAAGTCTCGGGCTCGCCGATCCTGAAGATTCTGATTTGAATGCTATTTTCCAGGCAGTAAAGACCTACGATGAGCTAAAAACCGCGGGTGAGGACGTCGAGGTAGCACTCATTTCCGGCAACCATATGCATATGATTGAAGGCGACCGCCGCATTGCTGAACACCTGGAAATGGTGGTCAAACAGACCGGGGTAACAAGCTGCATCATGGTGGCCGATGGTGCGGAGGATGAATTTGTCATCCCGATCATCCAGTCCAAGTTGCCGGTGGCGAGTATCCGTCGTGTCGTTGTATCGCAGATCCCAAACCTTGAAGGCACCTATTATATTATCAAAAAACTCTTAAACGACCCGAAAATTGCAAGGATTTTTCTGGTCCCACTTGGGCTCGCGATGCTCCTGTATGCTGTGGCTAACCTTCTCGGGTATCCACAAATCGCGACAATTATTGTTGTCGGGGTTATTGGCGTCTATCTCCTGTACCGTGGATTTGGTATTGATGATGCATTCAGGGGGTTTGTGAACGCCCTCAAGACTTCATTAAAAAGGGCCCGGTTTTCCTTTGTCACCTACATCGTAGGTATCCTGCTCCTCATCGTGGGAATAGTTTTAGGGCTGATGAGTATTCTTGAGCACTATTCATCTGACGGATCTTTTGGGATTCTCCTGTACCTGGTGACATTTATCTATGGTTCGGTACTCTGGATCACCCTTGGGGGTGTAGTTTCATCCGCTGGGATTATCATCGATAATTTCTTTTACGAGCGGGAAGGACTTGCAAAGGTCATCGTATTTCCTTTCTTCATCAGTGCGGTCGGTTTGATCGCCTATGGAGCCAGCATTTACGTCATGTCGGTATCAACCGTCGCCGATTTCCCCTATACGTCCGAGACGGCACTCCAGTTTATATTCTTTGGGGTTATAGGAGGTTTTGCCTGCATATTTGCCGGAGTGGGCATTCAGCGTTACATCAACCGCTGGATATCAGGTCAGCAACCAGTGGAAGAGTTTATCGAAGTGATTTAGGTTCTGATAATCCTGTATACCGGAATATTTCTCTTTTTGTATTCTGATCGTTAAGGGAAGAAATTTTTCCGCACATTTACTGTGACGACAACAGGGCTAATGAAATATCCAAAAGCCCAATCTGGAATAAAAATGACGAAAAATAAATTCGTGACGAGGCCTGATCAATATAGCACCCTGTCTACACCCGGAAAGGATATTGTAAACCCGTGGAGTCTGTAGGGTATTACAAATGTTGGAGTGATTGAAAAACCTGGTTGTCACGACGGGTTAAATCCCTTTCCAGTTTTTTACAATACCGGGTCTGTTCTTATTGGGAACGGTTACATTTCCGGGTACCTGGTGCAGGCAGATAATTTTTTTTACCGATCAAAAAAACCCATACCATCAGAGAATTTGCTGGTATTACGGTATTCACGAGCGGCCTGTGGGGATACAACCCGAAGACTTGGGATCACAACGTTAAATTCGTGTTCAGGGAACCAGTAGATCCCTTTCCCATAATCATAGGAAATATCATTGACCTGAATCTCTGCACTATTCATTTCGACATTTTTTACCGTGGCATCTTCATAATTTAAAACTTTTAATAACTTGATTTTCAGGTCCTGTTTACCAAGGAGGTACACAATCAGCTGGGTTCCGGGGTCAATTGTATAATTCACCTTGATATTAGCCTGGCCCTTGTCGAGATTAATCGTCATATCATTAATCGTGATGTAACTATAACGCTCATCATTAGTTGCAACGACCGGCACCACCATACCAATAATAACTATACTCAGTACGGCGATGGCACTTATTCTCATCAGTACTATATTTCAGTGCAAATCTTATATCCTTTCTGGTGAATTTGGACATTAAAACCCAAAATTCCCTGCCAATTTCAATAATAACCACAGAATACGGATTATATCCTAAAAATGTCACAGAATGGTAAAATTTATTATTGATTTTTTAATTCGCTGCACTGTGAGCAGAGGATGATCTCGATACTTGAGACATTTGTCTTTCCGCTATCGGTATCGATCACCTCCGTACAGGTAATAATCTCTTTTTTAGTGACTCCTTCCAGGAACCGGTTTAGTGAAATCTCAGCCGTGTCCACCGCCCGTGATATCGCCTTCCCCCTCGCCTTGATGGCAACCTCCTGTGCTCCGTTGTTGAACTGAGTGACGACCGCCAGAACGTAGTTCATGACGGGTTTGTTTCCAACGAATACGGTATTATCTTTGATCATGTCAATGGCCTCGTCAGAGGTATTTTTTCGTGTATATGAGTTCAGCATTAAGGACAGAAGCTCCGGCAGCTCCCCGGATCGTATTATGCCCCATTGTGACGTACCGAAGCCCTTCACGGACTCTTCCTACCGATACGGTCATTCCATCCCCGCGAAGCCGGTCAAGTCTCGGCTGGGGGCGGTCAGGCTCGTCAAACAGGTGGACTGATTTGAACGGCTGTGAAGGAAGACCACTGATAGGGGGTGTATAGAGCTTGTACGATTCGATGATGTTCTCTACCTTCTCCTTAATATCAACCCATACTGCCATGGTATGACCATCGATAACCGGCACGCGGTGACAGCTTGCGCTCACAGTGAAAGGAGCATCCTTCACTATGGAACCGTCAAGAACTCCCATAATCTTTAAGGATTCGGCCTCCATTTTCTGTTCTTCCCCGCCGATGTAGGGGATTACATTGTCATAGATCGCCATAGCCGCAACGCCCTGGAAACCGGCACCTGATATGGCCTGCATGGTCGCTACCCTTACATCTGAGAATGCATAGGACCTGAGGGGTGCAAGAGACATGACAAGCATAATGGTCGAACAGTTTGGATTTGTTACGATGAACCCGTCCCTTCCATTGTCCCGCTGGACATCAATAAGTCCAAGGTGATCAGGGTTTACCTCGGGGACGACAAGCGGGATATCCTTCTCCATGCGGTGTGAGCTTGCATTGCTGCAGACTCCGATACCCGCATCAGCGCACATGGTCTCTACACTACCTGCGATCTCTGCAGGCAATGCGGAGAAGACCAGGTCAACACCCTTCAGGCTCTCGGTGGTAGTCGGGCTTATGCGGATATCGCCGAATTTATCCGGAAATGGCACATCCAGCCGCCAGTTTACAACGTCCCGGTATAACTTTCCTGCACTCCTGTCTGAGGCAGTGAGGGTCTTGAGGTGAAACCAGGGATGGTCAGCGAGAAGTTGTACAAATCGCTGGCCTACAGCGCCCGTCGCGCCTAATACTCCTACATTGATCATAGATAGAAAATAGCTATAGCATAGGAGTAATTAAATCGTTTGATTTTTATTCGAGGTGGATTGCCTCAGATGGACATACATCGACACAGGAGCCGCAATCAACACACAGTTCCTTGTCAACCTTTGCCTTTTCATTATTCATTAGAATTGCCTGGGCCGGGCACTCATCGACACATGTTTCACAGGCGGTGCATTTTCCTTCGTCAACAATTGCAGTCATGGATAGTATCACTTTGTCCATTAATATGAACCTCAAAAATATAAATAACGTATCGGTATTACCAAAAAAATACGATTAACTGGCTGTTTTTCTTTTGAGGTTGAGGACTTCGTCCATCCCGTAGATACCCGGATCCCGGGAGACGACCCAGCGTGCCGCCCGCAGCGCTCCCTGTGCAAATACCGAGCGGTCGTACGCACGATGGGAGAGTGTAATCGTTTCGAAATTACCGGAAAACATCACTGAATGGTCACCAACAATATCCCCGCCCCTGATAACATGGACCCCGATCTCGGATTTTTCCCTCTCCTTCATTCCTTCGCGGCCATATTGTTTCCTGCGTTCACCGAGTTCCTCATCAAGGATCTGAAGGATTGTGCGGGCTGTGCCACTCGGCGAGTCCTTCTTATACCGGTGATGCGCCTCCGTTACCTCTATGTCATAATCGGCGAGTAGCGGCGCCGCATCACGGATGAGCTGCCAGAATATGTTCACCCCGATGCTATAATTGCTTGAGATAACCGCCGGGACATTCCCGTTTATTGCGGCGGCCATTTCAGCACGCTGGGTGAGAGTAAAACCGGTAGTACCGATAACAAGGGCAGTGCCGGCTTTGACACCCATCTTCACATTCTGGACTGCAGCATCTGCAACGGTGAAATCTATTAATATATCAGGCCGCTTCTCTTCAAGAAGCCTTGATAACTGCGAGGATTCGACAACCTCGGCTCCGAAAAATGACCCGGGTTTGATATCGATGCCCCCCACGAGGTCAAGGTCTTCCGATTCATTCACCATCCGCCCGATTGTCATCCCCATTCGCCCGAGCGCCCCGCATACAACAACACTAGGCATAAATATCGAGGACCTCCTGGAGTTTTGCGGTTCGTGCCACATCAAGGTCATCAAGGGGCGGTCGTACCGGGCCACCGGCCATGCCGCAGAGCTGGACCGCCTTTTTCACCGGGATCGGGTTGGTATCAATAAACATTCCCCTGAACAATGGGGATAATGCGTAATGAAGGTCGAGTGCTTCTGCGAGCTCCCCTTCACAGAAATGGTCAAACATTTTGACCATCAGGGCCGGCTCAACATTAGCTGCGACTGATATTACCCCTCCCCCGCCAAGGCAGAGGACCGGGAAAGTAAGACCGTCATCACCAGAAATTACCATGAAGTCTTCATCGAGGGTCCCTTCGATAATCCGGGAAACCTGGGTAATACCGGAATCTGATGATCCACAGTACCCTTGGCTTGCTTCCTTGATCCCAACGATATTGGGGTGTTGGGCAAGTTCAATGACAAGGTCTGCGGGAAGGTTCTGTCCGGTCCGTCCAGGGACGTTATACATTACAATAGGGATTTCGATATCGGCAATCCTCGTGTAATGCTTGATCAACCCTGAACGGTTCGGCTTGTTGTAATACGGGCTTATGACAAGTGCGCCATCTGCCCCGAGGTCCTTGGCAGCTTCCGTAAACCTGATCGCTTCGGCAGTGTTATTTGACCCGGTACCTGCAAGAACCGGAACCCTGCCATCAACTTCATCTATCGTGACCTCGATTACCTGCTCATGCTCTTCAAAGCTGAGCGTGGCTGATTCACCAGTCGAACCACAAGGTACGATACCATGTACACCCTGCTCCAGGAGAAATGCGATGTTTGATCTCAGACCCTCAAGGTCCAGATCCATCGTGGAATTTCTTTTAAAAGGGGTTATAATCGCAGGAAGAACTCCCTCAAACATAATAAGTTTTATGAGTGTCTTCCGGTATTTATTTTCCGTGTAATGTACCCGGCCACCCGGTTTCTTACACGTTTACTTGATATTGAAGTCATATCGGTAACGACCTGCTTGTTCTCATCAAAATTATTGGACATTTTATCGCCGAATCTCGTAATAAGCTCGGCTCCGGTTGATTTAATATATGATGGCTTGATTCCCATGTTGACATTCCTCAGGTTTGTGCTAATATTAGTCACACTGATAGCATAAGAATATTATTTGCAATTCCCTGTGGATCTTCTCCAAAAAGCCTGATAATCGCCGGGGTATCCCCGGTGCGCCGGCTGAAAATCGCATCCGGTACACCATCGCGGCAACACTGGGCAACACCCCAGTCCATCGTGCTTATTCCGGGGGGTTCCTTGCGGTGATCAAAGGAACAAATCTCCAGAAATCTCCCTTCCATCATTTTCAACGCGGCGGGTGTGCATGCAATTATCGCTGCGCTCCTGATACCGGGGTCAAATTTCATTGCGGTGAGAAGGACCGTTGCAATCATGCCACCATCACCAAATCCGGCTGATGGGGGGTCAGACTTTTTATTTTCCATGCATAGCCCACCCCGCACGCAGGCTATACCCGAATCGTCCCTTGCACCTTTCCGGGCATACGCCAGCTGCACACCACCTGGCGGGACGAGATTTTGGGAAATATTGTACTGAAGACGCGCCGCGACGGATAATAAGTTCTCAAGTATGGCGGATCTTTCATCGCTTAGCACATTTCAACCCCCTTGCACCCTGTCAACCGGCAGGATACCACCAAATCCATGATGCATACCAAGAGTCCATGGTTAAAGATATAGGACGCCCGGTTGAATATCATATATGGACTTAAGACTTCTTGATATACTCGTGGGCTTATCAGGCCTGGTTTTTTTTATTGTACTCCTGATCATGCTCCCCCTGCTGATGCCCGCGGGAATCGCGTATATTCTCGCTATTGCCTGCTTCCTTCTCGCGATGAGCGCCGCCGGGGTTACGATCAACAAGCATATCACCTGATAAAACAGGAGCAGGTTTCCGGTCTCTTCTCTTCTTTTGCTTGTAATAATTCAACGGATGACTTATGCGTTCACAAAGCAGGTCCTTTTTCACACAGACACCAGTCGTCCTCATGGCCGCACAGGAGGGTGCAGTATATTCTGTTCCACCCCGCCCGGAAATATGCTCAACCTGGTACATAGTCCGGCTGAGATCGAAATCCGGGGCCCTGCAATAGAGGCCGATAATATCAGAAGAGTTCATGCCGATATTGTGAAGAAACGCCGTAAGTGCGAACCGTCCGGGGTGCGAGATATTTGTTCCGGCAGAAAGGGCCGTAATCAAGGCCTGCATGCACGGGGGAAAACAGGGCTCTTCCACAGACCCAAACTGTTCCAGCAGGTGTTGTTGTTCAGCAGCGCTGATTTCTTTTACGACAGGTGCAAGTACCTCACAGATTCCTGCGGGGATTGGTAGCGGGAGATTCCTGCTGATAGTAACCCGGATAGATTCACGCAGTATCTCGTCTGTCTCATTTTTTTTTATCTTCACCATCCCGTTGTCAATATCCCGGTTCACAAGTCTCCAGCGTTCTTCCCGCATCCCTGCCGATAGTTCAACATAGGGTACAAGTGGCACTTCATCAGTGCCTATATCTAATCCAAGACTTGTTGCGATAAATAATTTTTTCCCAGGCTCCTCGTCAATGAGGCACTCGTAAGCTTTTTGAGCCTCGTTGCGGGTGAAGCGATCAATAATCATCCGGTCTTTCATGCAGGAGATGATCACCCGGGCAAGAGCATAACCGGAAACTACCACTTTGATACCTTCACTATCTGTTGGAAATGCCGGAAGAGCAGCAGGCTTTTGGCCAGACCTTCCGGAAATAGCAGAGAGAATTCGGTCTTTTGCCTGGGTAAGGGCAACATTCCCCATAGAGGTACCAAGAAAGTGTTCGGGAGAACCCGCGTAACTACTCACAAAATTTTGTGACTCTTTTAAAAATGGATAGTTAATAAAATCTTTTTCATCGATTCGGACCCGCATTTAGTCGGCCTCAATCCGTGGTGCGAGGAGGTACTCGACATGACCGTTACCACCCGCGATATTGAAGGAGAACTTGACAGGATGATCGACTCCAAGGTGGATCTCAACTTCGTCTGCACGGCTCATAACTTTCCCCATATCTTTTAAATAATCCAGAGAAAAGAGAGATTTGGCTTCCACACCGTTAATGAAGCTGACTTCATCTTTTCCGAATTCACGCCTGATGTGATCCGTGTCCCCCTCAGCTGCCATGAAGAAGATCTGTTTCGCAGCATCGATGCCGAGCGCCAGCTTATCGGAAACAACTGCCGCAGCCTTAATTGCTGAATTGAGATCAGCTCCCGGGATTGCGACCTTTCCTGGAAGTTCTATCGTTGGAGGATTCGGGTCTTTTCGTATTGTATTCTCATCGAGGAGGGTAATAGAATATTTGTACCCCTGGAAACTGACCTTCAACTTATGGATATCATCGGTCAGTTCGAGGGTAATCAGATCGTTCTTGGCCATCATCCCGAAAATATTTTTCATCTTGGCAATATCGATCCCAAGCTCGCTCCTTGTCGCTGCAAACGATGAAAATGCTTCTTTTTTCAGAAGTAAGGAGATCATTGCGACGTTTGCTGTATCAACCGCGCGTGTGCTGATCCCATTCTCGTCAGTATGGAGCCTGCACTCGGTAACCAGTGCCGAGATGGCATCTATAGATTCTTTAAGGATATCTGCATCAATCGTTGCTTTTAACATCACGCACCCCGAATATCTCTAATATAAACTATCGCTCATATTTTTAATAATATCTGATTTAGTTTTAAGCCCTTAAAGAGGGCAGGCATGGACGGGCACTATGGGTTCACAATGGGGAAGGGACAAGGTCTATGTGCGGGCATTAAAAGAGGGTTACCGCTCCCGTGCAGCGTACAAATTACGGGAGATACAGGAGAAGTATCACATTATCCGGGAGACAGACAATGTCGTAGACCTTGGGGCATCACCAGGAAGCTGGCTCCAGGTAGAACGTGAACTCACGGATGGGATTGTTGTGGGTATTGATCTCTCGTACGTCCCACCGATAGAAAATGTCATGACATTTACCGGGGATTTTACGAACCCTAATATAATTGAAGAAATAAGGCCATACCTGCCATTTACAAGCGTTGTGTTGTCCGATGCCTCACCAAAATTGTCAGGCCAGAAAACATACGACCAGGCGCGGGCCATTGAGCTCGGAGAGCACGCTCTTTTATTCGCAGAAAAGATCTTAAAACCTGGCGGTAATTTTGTTGTCAAGTCATTCCAGGGACAGGACTTTAACACCCTCCTCTACCAGGTGCGGGATCATTTTCTCTCTGTGAGGACGTTCCGTCCCAAATCCTCACGAAAAGGCAGTACTGAGATCTATATCGTGGCAAAAAACTTTATTGGACGCGAATGGAACAGCGAAACCCTGAATAACGGCTCAAATGAAACTGAAGGACCCATATAACAGGCCGGTCAGCAACCTTCGCGTTAGTGTGACCCCGGAATGCAACCTTTCCTGCATCTATTGCCACCGGGAGGGGGAGCAGGCACCACAGCAGCCGCTTAGTACTAGGGAAATTGGCGATGTCCTTTCAACCGCTGCAAAATTTGATATCAGAAGTGTAAAATTCACGGGTGGGGAACCATTATTACGGGAAGACCTTGTTGATATCGTGCGGCTGGTACCGGATTCAATGGAGAGTTCTATTACGACGAACGGGATTCTCCTGGCGGATCATGCAGGGGAATTAAAAGATGCAGGTATGTCACGGGTAAATATTTCACTTGACAGTCTGAACCCGGAGACCTATAAAAAAATCACCGGCAGTGACAGGTTGTCGGATGTATTGTCCGGTATTGATGCCGCACTCGAGGCAGGTCTCACCCCTGTCAAATTAAACATGGTCATGCTCCGGGGGATCAATGATCACGAGCTTGAGGATTTTTACGCGTATATCCGGAACAACCGCAACCTGATCCTCCAGTTGATAGAACTTATGAGCCTCGGGGGTTGCGAATGTCATTCTGATCTGGCAGCCCTGGAAGAGGACCTGGCCGGCAGATCAAAAGTTATCCTGACCCGCAGAATGCATCACCGGAAAAAATACTGCCTGGACGGGGCAGAGATTGAAGTGGTAAGGCCCCTCCACAATACCGAATTCTGCGCATTCTGCAACAGGTTGCGAGTCACATCGGACGGGAACCTCAAACCATGCCTCCTGAGGGCTGACAACCATGTCAATATCAGGGGTAAAACAGGGATCGACCTGGAGAATGCCTTCATAGAGGCAGTTAAAAGGCGGGCCCCTTTTTATCAGTGAGGGATATACCCGCACAAGGGGGCATTCTGCCTGCAGGGTACCTGCAGTTAATCCAGTCTGCAAGGGAATATCCGGAATTTTTATACGATTTCACGGGCTAATAGCAAGCGTATGAGTGATGTAAAAGAATATGCAAATATCATGGAATACCTCTACAATAAGAGCCTGGTCCTTCATGATACCGCAATGTTCCACCCGGTCCTGAAATTTTATTTTATTGATGCCCTGGCCCATATCGACTATACCCTCGGCCTCCTGACCTATACCTATACGTCACCCAGGAATGTCATGTCAGGAGAATACCTTCGCTGGAGGATAGACGAAGAAAAGAAAGGTGACCGGGCCCATTTCAGGAGCTTCATCAACTGGTTAAAAGAATTTCACCCCGAAAGGTTTGACCGGCTTCCTTTTCTCTGGCAGGTAATCTATGACCGTGAAACCAGGGCGGATTACCGGAGTTTCCGGATTGTTATCGACCCTGACCAGACCAGTCCGCTGCCTGCCGCATTCTTTGCGAAGGCTGTCGATGAATTTTTTAATAATGACTTTTTAAAGAGCATTTACAGCGATGCCTCGCTCAGCGTGCTCTTTGAAGAATTTAAACGGGACACCATCACCACCGGGAAATGACATGGATGTTGTGCACCTCACCAGGGAACTGGTGAAGATCAAAAGTGAAAACCCACCAGGAAATACCGAGGAAGTAATTCATTACATCAAGGGATTTCTTGACAGCCTCGGTGTCCGTACAGATATAATCAGGAACCGTGGAGGCCGGGACAACCTTATAAGCAAACACCTGAACCATCACCTGCTTCTCTGTGGCCATGTTGACGTGGTACCGGCGATGGCTGAGGGTTGGGGTCACCCGCCGTTCTCAGGGGAGATAGATGAGGGATACCTCTACGGGAGAGGTTCCACGGATATGAAAGGTGGATGTGCGGCACTCCTGTCTTCGTACCAACGCCTCCTCGACAAGGGAATTGAACCTGATGCGGACTTCCTTTTCGTGTGTGATGAAGAAACGAGCGGCACCTACGGGATCAGGTGTGTTCTTTCCAAGGATCTCCTCCGCCCCTGCGACGTTATTATCGCAGAACCATGCCCGGAGCTTAACCCGAATATCGGGGAAAAAGGGCTATGCAGAATTGATTTGCATTTCCGTGGAGAGCCAGGCCATGGTTCACTATACCCGACCCGCGGTGTCAGTGCCGTGATGGAGGCGTACCAGACCCTCGAGTATTTACGTAAAATTCACCGGCATGAATATCACGTGGGGGGTGAGGTGGACGTCATAATTGAGCAGTCTTCCACAGTCCTCCGTGATATCCTGGCCATCGATGAAGCAAAACATGTATTGCGACGGGTCATGTTCAACCCGGGCAGGATCGAAGGGGGAGAGAAAGCCAATATCGTCGCCCAGCATTGTGACCTTCAGCTTGATATCAGGGTCCCGTGGGGGTGCTCAATCCCCGATCTTATCACTGATATTGCCAGGCATTCACCGGGGGCATCCATCGAGCAGGTAAGTATCAGCGACCCCTCGATGACCAGCCCTGATTGCAGACTCGTCGAAGTCACCTGCCAGGAGATCTCACGTGCTTATGGATTACCCGCCCAGCCGATTGTCATGTGGGCAGCGAGTGATGCGAGGTATCTCCGGACCGAGGGGTTTCGGGTTGTTGAATATGGACCGGGGGAAATTACATCCCTCCATGCGGTGAACGAAAGAGTTTCCGTTGAAGCACTGGGGAAAGCTACCGGGATCTTTGAAGGTATAATCAGGAATTTCAAGACGGATTATGACTGATATCACATATTTAATACAATCGAATTTAAAAAAAAAAAAATTATCGTCTTCATATCCGGCTTAAAACAGGTTCGATATAACCCGCACCAATGAAAATGCGAAATTCCCCGGAAAAGGCAATTACGGTTTGATTCACGTTTTCTTTTTGAGAAGGGGTTGATAAAAGACCGGAAAAATTTAAAGGTTCTTAATCTTCCCGTAACATCCGGTCTATTGCCCTGGCCGCCGTTTTAGCAGTACCCATCGCCAGAATTACAGTTGCCGCACCTGTTGCCACATCCCCTGCTGCGAAGATACGGGGGATAGTCGTCTTTCCGTCTCCGTCCACAACGACATTCCCCTTATTTTCCCGCTTCAGACCCTTTATTTCAGAAATCAGGAGCGGGTTTGGCCCCTGGCCGATTGCCTCGATGAACATGTCTGCATCGATAGTGAAGATCGATCCGTCCACCGGACGGGCCGATGGCCTCCCGGTTTCATCCAGCGCGCACATCTCCATCTGTACGCATTCGACGCCGGTTACACACGATTCCCCAGTAATACGGACAGGATTTGCACAGGCAAGGATCTCAACGCCTTCTTCTTTGGCATGGATTACCTCGTCAATTCTTGCCGGAAGGTCCTCCTCGCGGCGACGATATACAAGCGTTACCCTGGCACCTAGACGCCTGGCCACCCTAGCCGCATCCATTGCGACATTCCCGCCACCTGCAACCACTACGCGACTGCCCCTTTTTACCGGGGTATCGAAAGCAGGGAACTGGTCAGCATGCATAAAATTCACCCGTGTCAGAAATTCATTTGCTGAATAGACCCCGTTAAGTTGTTCCCCGGGAATACCCATGAAGTTGGGAAGACCAGCGCCGGTAGCAAGAAACACTGCATCAAATTTCTGCAGTTCCGGGACTGTTATACTCCGTCCTGCAAGATGGTTGAGCCGGATTTCGACACCCATCGCAAGCACCTGTTCCACTTCTGCCCTCACAATCTCCTTCGGCAGCCGGAATTCAGGGATCCCGTACATCAGGACACCCCCGGCTTCATGCAGGGACTCAAACAGGGTGACCTTATGCCCGAGCCGGGACAGTTCTGCTGCCGCGGTCAAACCGGCAGGACCAGAACCTACCACGGCAACATGGTGGCCGGTAGATGCCTGTTTTTCCGGCACGCTTGTACCATGAGCACGCTCCCAGTCTGCAATAAACCGTTCAAGCGACCCAATCGTGATGGGCTTCTCCTTGCCGGACAGCACACATTGCCCTTCACATTGTGTCTCCTGTGGACAGACACGGCCGCAGACAGCAGGGAGCATATTTTCAGCCTTGATAATCACTGCAGCGTTCCGGAAATTTCCAAGGGCTATCTCTGCGATAAACGCGGGGATGTCGATGCAAACCGGACACCCGTTCACGCATTTCGGCTTCTTGCACTGCAGGCACCTTTCTGCTTCCAGCATGGCTTCATCCGGTGACAGGCCAGGTGAAACCTCAAAGAAATCATGTACTCTCTGCCCGGCCGGACGGTCTTCCATGATCATGTCCCCCCTTTGCAGTTACAGGAGTGTTCATGATGATATTCCAGCGCCTCACGTTCTTCGGGCTGGTATGTCCGCTGCCGCTGCATCAGAAGGTCAAAATCAACAAGATGGGCATCAAACTCCGGCCCGTCCACGCAGGCAAACCGGGTTACCCCCCCAACCTGGACGCGGCATGACCCGCACATACCAGTACCGTCCACCATGATCGGGTTCAATGAAACGAACGTTTTCACCTTGTAGGGCCGCGTAATCCCTGAGGTGACCTTCATCATTATCGCCGGACCGATAATCCATACACAGTCGATTGAACGTTTTTCAAGCTCTGCCTTCAGCACATCTGCTGCAAACCCATGGATCCCCTTACTGCCATCATCAGTCGTGATAAAAAGCTCATCGCAACTTTTCCTCATCTCGTCCTCTAAGATAAGGAGACCTGCATTTCTCGCCCCAATGATCCCAATAACATAATTTCCAGCGGCTTTGGCAGCTTTCGCAATAATCGGGGCACTGGCGATACCGACACCACCCCCGATGACTACACAGGTACCGTACTTCGATACTTCACTCGGGCGGCCAAGAGGGCCGGCAATATCCCGGATCATGTCCCCCTGCCGGAGAGATGCAAGAAGTTCAGTGGTCTTACCCACGGTCATGAAAATTATCCTTACCGTATCTCCGTCAACGGCAGAAATAGTCAGGGGGATCCGCTCCCCGGACTCATTAACCCTGACAATTAAAAACTGGCCGGCTTTTGCGTGGTGGGCCACATGCGGGGCAAATACCCACATCTGGTTGACCCGTTCAGCAAGTTGTGTCGCCTTTAAAACCCTGTACAACGATATTACACCTTCTGGTACTGCCGGAACAATCATCCCGGTCTCCGAGTATCGTACTTATTAGTCGGAACACATCTTTATTTTACGCACCCGTACCGCAACGCCACGTTTCGAGCGGGTCATCTCACGGGCACCCATCGCAGCCCTGCCAGTGCCCAAAACCCGGGGCCCGACAACAAGCACCTCATCCCCTTCGCGGATAGCCGGATCAGCACTCACGATACCTGGCGCGAGGATGTCGCCCTGTGGGACAAAATCAGATATCTGTACCCTGTACCCTTCACCAAGGAGTTTCCACCCTTCGAATGTGGGTCTTATCAACCCCGTTCCGGTGTCGAGCGAGAACATCTGCACACGGTTGCGTGAATACTTTACCGCCGGGTACCTTCCCCTTAACACCAGCCCTGCGATGTCCGGAACAGTGCCGAACTGCCAGGAGCAAATTCCCTTGATGAGGTCCTGCTTCATCCTGCGGCACCCTTCAAGTGCAGTATCGAGGGCTAACAGGGAGGCAGTATCGGTAGGTCTCCGACCGGGACAGGTATATTCAAGATCGATCCCTGCAATTTCTGCACCCGATTTTGCAACGTCGAGGGCCCCGCCATCCAGGTGGGCAATGACACGGCGGTAGCAATTTTTCTGCAGGTATTCCCCAATGACTCCGGATATGAAGGCTTTCTCTTCCCGGTCCCAGTACCCTGTCACCGGGACGTCGTAGTGAGCGGCAGGATATACAAGTTCAAGCTCTCTCGGAACAAGACCTACCGGGGAAGTCACGATCAACTCGTGGGCCCTCCCCTGTATCGCACGGGTAAATTTGTTGTGACTCTGGGACTGGGAATAGGGTTTCCTCGCAGAACACGGTAACAGCACCGCTGTATCCGCCAGAGGTGGCCTGTAACGATCGACAACGCGTCGTGCGAAGCGTCGGATCTCGACACGGTTGAGGGTTTCACCCGTTGTCGCACCGAATGGGACATCTCGCGCAACCGGTACGACCTGCTCCATAAGGTCGTACATCGAATCGAGGTGCCGCATGATGGCAACATGGGCTGAATGCATCCTGCACCTCGACTCAACAAGTTCCCTTATACGGGACGCCCCGATAAATCGGGACACCAGTGCAAGTTCTTTTCCTAATGCAATGCGGTTATGCAATTTCAGGTTGGCTGACCTGCAACCTTCACAATTACATACCCCGGCCTCCATCCATTTCAGGTCAAACTCCCCTTCGGGAAGGAGGAAGACACCCCGCGCTGCTGCCAGGTCGCATGCTATGAAATCAAACAGGTCTAACCCGGAATAGCTGAGAATATGGATATTCGAAGGGACTGCAGCGGCTGGGGCGTACCAGAGGGTATCAGGGGGTACCGCGGCTTTCATCGCGGTAAGCCAGTTCACATAATTCCGCGGATTATTAAGAACGGTATGCCACCCGGGTACCATGACACAATCCCCGGAAACGGGCCCGGCTGTATGGTGAGGGTGAATCATCACCGGGTTATGCGCTCCGTCAGGCCAGTTGTTCCCTACGAATTCCACCCCGGCTGAAAGAGGAATGTTTGATAATGCCGCATGGTTAAGATCAGGAAATATCGTTCCCGGATCAACTGCGGCGGGGAATTCAATACTCATACCTTCGGACACATAGATGCCGGACCTGGCCAGTCCGTCCCTTCGTTTTACTTCAACGCTGCTCAATCTGAACCTCCGGTAATTCCCTGCCAACATTGCCTACCCATTCCTGGCCACAACGGACGGTAACATCGGTGCCTGGATTCGCATCGATTAATGCTTTTATCCCCCTGCACCCGTTCACGACCATCTGTTCGTCCCATTCCGGAAGTTCGCACTGCCCGATTGGAAATGTTTCCTTTAATTCAACAGGATACGGGCCAAACGGGGGCCTGAACAGGAGGACCGTATCATATTCCGGCACTCCCGCCGGGGGGATACGGTCAAATGTAACAAGGACCCGCGGACCGACAGAAAACCTTGAAATCATCTTCTGGTACCGCAGGACCTCAGTCCGCTGGCAACTTTCGTCACCACGGTAGAAAAAGCGGCGTTTTGAGATCCGGTCCCTTGTAGCAAGTTCTCCGGCGTACGAAAGCATTATCCGGTAACCTCGGAGGAGCCGGGGGTGACTCCGGCAGCGTTCGTCGACGAGTTCCCAGAGGACACCGTCAGAAATGGCCTGGCGGATCCGGGAGATTTCCGTGAGCGTCACAATCAGGTTATGCCGTGCAAGAAGCCGGGTTTTTTCAGGTGACTGCCGCATTTCATCAGCAGAATGGCTCCTGCACACTTCACAACTGCAGGGTAATTCCGATAATTCCGCCAGTTTTTTACTCCCGTGCGTCGTGAGGTAACGCCCCTCTTTCGCGTATAACGCGTATGCCGCCGAATCAAACAGGTCACAACCCATTGCTACAGCCAGTGCAAACATCACCGGGTGTCCTGCACCAAACAGGTGAACACACGCTGATGAGGGAATACCTTTTTTTGCAGCCATAACAACCCGGACAAGGTCCTCGTACCGGTACGATTCCATTAACGGGACCACCGCTCCAATCGGTGTGAAGGTGAAACCCATCTCCCCTGCCATGCGTCCGGCCTGTTCACGGAGGTCCGGAAAAGACCCTCCCTGGATGGGGGCTGCCAGCGGGGCACCAGGACCGAGGATTTGTCCGGCCTCACGGAGCCGCTCCATGGTAATATCCAGTTCTTTTTCAGCCTGTTCCCGGCTTGTGTCAGGGTGCGTTGGGATATCCAGGGGCACGATGATATCGCTCCCTATGGATCGCTGGAACAGGAGCGTATCGGAGTTGGATACCTCAACATCCCCGTATACCGAGAGCTGGAAGGATCCCGAGTCGGTCATAATTATCCCGTCAAACCCGAGGAGATCGTGGAGCCCCCGTGCCAGGGCAGGCTCGCGGAACTCCTTGCTACGGTAGAAAATGTAGGCATTGGTGATCAGGGCCCCTGCACCAAGAGATTTCATCTCGGCGGGGGTTATCAACGGCAGGTGAGGATTTACAACAGGGAGTAGTGCAGGAGTTTTCAGTATTTTATCCCCGACTTTCAACCGCCCAATACGGCCAAAAATATCCTCTTCAAGTATTTCAAATTCGATTGCCATTAGGAAACCTGCTCGTGAAAAATCTGCCCTTCAAACGTAAGGATTTCGGTTTCTGATCGTTTCCAGCAATTGGCAGGTAACCCGGCCTTCATGCAGGTGTGAGCCAGGAATTCTTCGCAACTCCACGAATATTCAGTTGCGACCTGTGGCAACAGGAGCCCGCTCCTCCCTGCACCACGTGCAATTAACCCGTGTTTCCCGATTATCACGGCACCTGGCCTCTGCCCGGGTTCCACGACAAGTGGTTCGGGCGGTGTGAGCACCGTCACTTCAATCCGGATCTGTTGCAGTTCTGATACGTTCACCGGGGGAAAACGAGGGTCTTCAAGGGCGGCCCCTTTCGCGGCGGATGGTATCGCCTCCATGAGCGGGAGGACCGGATAGGGATACCCGATACAGCCCCTTAATTCACCAGAACGGGTAATTGTAACGAATACCCCACGCTTTTCAGAAAATACCGGGGGTAAACGGGTTGAAGGGACCGGGCTGCCGCGAACAGCGGCCTCTATTGTATTCCGGGCCATTTTAATGGCCATCGCTCCTTCATCAGCGGTTAGCATATCCATTAAGAGTAAATAATGCGCTCTCCCCATAATAATATGAGAGGGAGAGTGCGGCCGACGGTGGCTTTATGCTGCTGAGGAAAGTCCCCCCACCGACTGAGCACGCAGCCATATGCAAGTATGGGTGGCGAGAGTCACGGCAATGGCACAGAAACGGCACGGCCTGTCATTAGCAATGATGCGACCGAGCAAAGGGGGTTCAAAATCCCCCCGTGCGAGAAGTGCGTCACGCACGAGATAACTCGCAGAGCGTAGGGACAGGATACGATGAAACGGTGAATCCCTGCGGGTGCAAGCCGGAACAGGGCACAGGGGTAGCTCAGTACCTGCCCAGGTAGGCGCGTAGCTGAATGCCGCAATGAACAGAAGGGGGCTTACTCCTCCCACTCATTTCTTCTATCGGTGATATGGGAAGATAATTTAAGGAAATATCACTATCAGTAATAATTATGCATATTCCTACTCCCGAAGAGATCAGGTCACGAAGGGAAGAGCTCCAGATGCGGCAGACTGAACTTGCCCGGAGAGCAGGAGTCAGCCAGTCGATGATCGCCCGTATCGAAGCCGGAAGCGTGGACCCCCGTGTTAGTACCTTAACCCGGATACTTAACGTGCTGAACAGTGCGGTCAGGCACCGTGTAACTGCGTCAGATGTAATGCATACACCAGTTTTCGCGGTGAAACCACTCGACCCAATCACCGCAGCTGTCGAGATAATGGACAAGAACAATATCTCCCAGTTACCGGTAATAGAAAACGGTGTACCTGTCGGATGTATTTCAGAAACCGCTATTGTAAATGCAATTGAAGAACAGCGGCTCCATAAAAGTCATATCTATTCGGCAAACGACTTCATGGAGTCCGGGTTTCCCACGGTCCCTCCGGATACCGATGTGGAAACAGTAGTGTCAATCCTGCAGCACCACCATGCAGTGCTTGTCCTCGAAGGCGGACGTGTGCAGGGGGTTATAACGAAACATGACCTGATCTCCCTGATAGTCCACCCATAGGAAAGAAGGGTGGGGATCAATCGGAAAAATGGGTGAAATTATCACCGTCATTCAGGTAACGTTATCAGATTTTTGAAACGAGGTCACGCAGGACCGCTTCGGGATCTTTTGCCTTGACCACGCCTGAGGCAAGAAGGACTCCGTCAGTTCCGAGATCGATAGCAGTCCTGACGCACTCGCCTGTCTGTATCCCTGCCCCGGTTAATACCATAACCTTTGGATTTACCAGCCGGACGGCTTCCACGGTCTTTCTTATAATATCGGGGTTTGCCTTCGCAACCGATACACCACTCCCGATTAATTCAGGTGGTTCAACTGCCACATAATCAGGCGAAAGGGCTGCAGCGGCCGCGCTGGCCGCTTCGTTATTTGTACAGACAACAGATACCATGTGCGCTGCACGAAGGGCAGATACCGCGGCATCAATATCGACGAGGGTGAGTCTTCGTTCTGAATGATTTACCAGGGAACCCTTCGCGCCTGCCTGTTTCAGTGCCTCTGCCGTAATTGTTCCGGTGTGGGCCCCTGGTTCAATCCCATCAACATGCTGGGCAAATACAGGGATTTCAAAATGCCGCGATATTGGGTGGATATCGAGATAAGAGGGCGCGATACCTATTGATATTCCGCTGTCGGCGCTGACAGCCTGCGCAACAGAGGCAATCCGGTGCGCATGCTGCCCGATACTTTCCCGGTATGTCTTTAAGTTAATCAGGATGAATGGGGCTGCCATGTTGTCTCACCCCCATATATGCATTATTCGATAAAGAACTGCACGCTTCGGAAATATCAGAGAAGATTTCCACGGAAGGAGGCGGATGTGATACCCCCGAGCGAGATCTTTTTCACCGCAGTAAGCAGGTCGGTAAATTGTTCCTGGCTTGAGGACTTCAGAGAACGCCGGATTGCTTCCCTGTACAGCGATACCATTTCTTTCACATAGGCAGGTGTCTTATGGCGTGCATCGATGGCAACCGATGAAACGCCTGCATCAATTAGTCCCGGGATACTGTCTATCAGGCATGTTTCGCTTGAGTTCCTGATGTGGGTATGACACCAGGGATCAACATTGAATGGAAAAGTCCTCCCGGTTCCATCCTGCAGACCGGAGAAACGACTTTCATCCAACCCACCGCAGTCGCCCTTCCCATGTGGCATGCCGGCAGGAATGCAGTCCCTGCTATTGAGGACTTCAAGATTACCCTGGACGATAACTTCAAACGCGGGGGTTCCACCGTGGTAATGCCACGTAGTCAGTGCAGATATATCATCACTGGATAGCTCAGGAGACAGGGTCAGGCTAAAAAATCCAGGTACTGATGCGGCTGAAACATGGTTGAAAATATTCAGACCAGCCCCACCACAGATCTTCAGGGCAGGAAATAAGCGACGGACCGCCTTAGCAAGACCGGCGCTGTCCACCATGATACCGCCGATTCCCATTTCAACTAGTTCAGGAAGGACCGTAACTGACGCGTCGATATAATCCCTTTCAGGGATTGACGGCCATTTCCAGAATATTTGCCGGCTACTTTCTGTGAGAAGGACTAATAAATCCCTGATCTGGCCGGAAATTTCCGGAAACGGATCCTGTCCCGGCGAACCGATATCCATATCACGACACCGGCAGGCTTTCGAACCAGTCTCCGGTTCAAAATATATACGGTCACATCCTGCATCCAGGGCTGCAGTTGCTACTTCCGCCGAATTTGCATATACAGACATCTTCATGGGCCCGGAAGACAGGCCTTGGGAGGAAGTGGTTCTTACCGACAGGGACATGATTAACGATTCAACCTTCTCCATTGCACAGGATATATCGGTGGGACCAGGCATCCATGAAGAAGCAATTGCCGATTCGGCTCCCAGAAGGAGATCTCTTCTGAGCTGGTTCAGAATGGATACAGGTGCGTAGAGTCCACCGGGATAATCAAGAACCAGTTCACGGACAACGAATGGTGTACCACCTGTCCTGCGGACCTGCTGGGCAATCTGGCTTATGGTAAGAGGTGCTGTTTCTGCAATTTGCATTGGCTCGCCGATATGGCTGTACCTGACCGGAATTCCATTTTTTCCAGACATTAATGCGTTAATCACGGGGCGTCGTTCTTCATCCCAGGTAATGATGAGATCAATGGGAACCTGGAATTGCTTCCCTTGATATTCTGTTTTATATTTTTTTCCTGCCGTTCCGGGGTCCCTTCGCCGGGTAAGATAGAGGATATCCCCGGGGATTACTGCAGTTGAAACCGGGACCTGCAGAGTATCCGCATCTTTTACTGGCGTTCCATACAGGATCATGCCGGTTTCCTTACCGTTCCGGGGGTCCTGGAACACTACCCCATCCCCTTTAAAAGGTAATGTAGCCCCGGAAAGCCTGATCAGGGCCTGATGTACCCGGGAATTATACGATATGACTGTTCCTACCGGAATACCCCTGTGATCGGGGCGGTCCCTGCCCATTATCTCACGGTGACATGCATTTTTGAGGTACCCCCGGGTAAAACCCCTGTTGAAGGCAAGCGCAAGTTTCTCCACATCATCATCCCGGGGACTCCAGTCCTCCATCGCGATGGCATCAATCGCCTTACGGTAGACAGAGACCACGGTTGACACATAGCGGGGGGACCTCATCCGGCCCTCGATCTTCAAGCTCTCAACAGGAGCGCGGACAATGGATTCGAGGTCCCGGTAACTGCAGAGATCTTTTGTGGACATGAGGTACTCCTCTTCCCACCGGGTTTTAGAGAGATTACCCGGCCGTCCATACAGGTCTTTAGGCCCGCTTACACAGGCATAAGGTTTCCGGCAGGGCTGCGCACACATCCCCCGGTTTCCACTCCTACCTCCAATCATTGATGAAAGGAGACATTGTCCTGAGTACGAATAACACAGGGCACCGTGAACAAATATTTCAAGTCCTACCCCCTGGCACTCAGGAGCTGATGCGATCTCTGAAATCTCTTCCAGGGAAAGTTCTCTCGCAAGTACTACCCTTGAAAAACCCTGTTCCCGTGCCCATGACACCCCCTCACGGTTATGGATAGTCATTTGTGTTGAGGCATGCAGAGGAAGTCCGGGAGCTACCTCCCGGGCAACTGAAGCGACCCCGGTGTCCTGTACAAGAATGGCATCGATGCCTGCCTGATACAAAGACAATATAAATGCAGCCGTATCGGTAAGTTCGGAGTCATGGACCAGCGTATTGACCGTGACATAGACCTTAACACCGCGTAGATGTGCATACCGGACCGCATCTGCAATTGTTGCAGGGTTAAAATTTTCGGCATAATTCCTGGCACTGAAACGGTTCCCGCCAAGATATACAGCGTCAGCACCTGCATCGATTGCGGCTACGAGTGATTCTGGCGACCCTGCGGGAGCCAGGAGTTCCGGGACCTTCATCTGCCAAACCCCGGCCCCTTCAACCCTGGTGAATCAGGTAATAACATAGCATCCGGTCTCCGAGAACATTGTGCACCTGAGATAAGAATTAGGTAAACCGTGTTCTTAATGCTGTTTTTTCATGTGGTACCCCTCACCTGTTACGATAGAGATCAACTGGCAAGTCCTGCTATCCAGTGAATGAATCCTTCACTTACCGGGAGCAGGAACGCTGAAGCTGCACAGAATGTCCCCACCATTACACTGAATGCGATCTTTCGCTCCCATCCTAGAAGCCAGGTTACTGCAGGGCAGGCATAAAACCCGACAACCAGCATCCCGGGGACAAGGGCAAAGACACCGTATTTTTTAATAACCGGTGATGACCCGTATTTGCTGCGTACCCGTTCAAGAAACCGCGCCACCCGTGGAGAACTTTTTCCTACATGGTCAAATAACGATAACTGGAAGAAGATCATTCCGGTAGCTACCAGTGAAACAATGATAAATGTAATGGCATTATCCATCCCAAGCGCAGTACCGATGAACACGGCCCCATACTCAAGTATCAACGTCGCAGACATCAGGGCCAGGACTGCCCCTGGTGGGACCGTGAAGAAAAATCCGGCAATAAACGGCGCTATCCCTCCGATGAACAGCGCTATAACGCAGTCCCTGAATAGGATCCCTGTAGAAGCGCCCGGTCCGGTCATGCTGGCTATTAAGATATAAGAACTTCGGGGGAATATGTTATCGGGAGGTACCCGGACGATGAAAATTGTTGTATCAACCGGTAAGCGACCTGGGGAGACTAATCTGCTCCAGTATAATCCAGACCTGATTGAAGTACGTCTTGACCTGTTGCAAGGGGACATCCCCGGAACCGTCCAGGAATGGTATACGAAGACAGAAATTCCATTAATCCTGACTCTTCGGAGTGAACAGGAAGGAGGGTCATTTTTCGGCTCTTGTGACCGCTGGATCGAAATGATAGCGCCGCTTCTCCCCTATGCGTCCTATATAGATATTGAACAACAGTTCTCCACTCATGCCCGGTCTGTCAGAGAGCAGGGGATTGGCATCATCGCCTCATATCACATGAAAAGTATGCCGTCAATCCAGGAACTGGCTGCAGTTGATGACGCACTTCGCGAATACGGAGACATCCCAAAAATTGTCGTTACACCATCGGATGAACATGATATGATCATATTCCTTTCTTTCACGCTCCATGCAACAAAACCTGTTATCACGAGCATCATGGGCGAACAGTTCCGGCATATGCGCCCTGTTCTCCCTCTATTTGGTTCAGATTGGATATTCGCGCATGCAGGTGAACCTACAGCAGCGGGCCAGTATCATATCAGCGACCTTCGGGAAATTTATGCCCGTCTTCTAACTGTAAACGGGACGGTAAATCATCAACCTATGCCATAAATAAAACACGCAGGAATGGCACATTCTGCCATCCCAGTCCAGTTTTCGATGAATTTCCATTTCTGGATTAACCAAAAAGAAGGATAATCAGGCATGGTTATTCTTCATGAAGGCCTGGAATCCTGAATACTTCAGCTGTTCAAGGAGGCAGTCTACAAGCACCAGCGCGATCATCGCCTCTGCAACCGGGACAATCCGTGGCGCTATACAGGGATCGTGCCTCCCCTGAACCGAAATCGTTGCAGGCGTGCCGGTTACCGTTACTGTCTTTTGTTCCCTGGAAATTGACGGTGTCGGTTTTACAGCGATGCGGACGATAATATCTGCCCCCGTGCTGATACCACCAAGAATACCACCTGCATGGTTGGTTGAAAACCCTTCAGTGGTCATTTCATCGTTATTTTCACTCCCTAACAACCCAGCTGCACGGAACCCTTCACCAATCTCAACACCTTTCACTGATCCGATACCCATCATGGCATGGGCAATTGCAGCATCAAGTTTCCCTGATACCGGGTCCCCGATACCCGGAGGTGTACCTTTGGCAACGACCTCGACAATTCCCCCAACGGAATTTCCTGAGTCCCTGGCAGCCCTGATCTCTGCTTCCATTTCAGCAGGAATATTTTTTCCATGGACTTCAATGACCCGCCCTGTTATAGATACCCCGGCATATCCAAGCAATTTCATTGCGACGGCACCCGCCGCCACGCGGGAAATTGTCTCTCTCCCGGAACTCCGTCCACCGCCCCTGAAATCCCGGATGCCATATTTTACCTGGTAGGTAAAATCTGCATGCCCGGGCCTGAACACATCTTTCAGGTGAAGATAGTCTTCATTTTTCATATCCTTGTTCCGGATGACAAGGGCAATCGGTGTGCCGGTAGTCTTTCCCTCGAATAACCCGGAAAGTATCTCGACGCGGTCCTCCTCCTTTCTCTGCGTTGTCAGGTCAGACTGGCCGGGACGTCGCCTGTCAAGGAGTGGCTGGATATCTGATTCGGCCAGCGGGATCCCTGGCGGACATCCATCGATTATAACACCAAGCGCTTTCCCATGGCTTTCGCCGAACGTAGTGCAGCGGAAATTATTACCAAATGTGTTCACCTAAAACACCTCTTACCCGGGCCGATACACCCTGCAGAGGAAGAAAATCCAGTTACCCGGTTCATATAACATACCCCCGGACCACCGCTGGGAGCACCTCAATACCGGTGAAACAGCGGAACTGGGCACAGGCCTGGCGCACAAACATTTCTGTCCCGGGTATTGTTATACAACCTGCTTTGCGGGCTGCTACGAGGAGAGGGGTGTCTGCCGGGGTATAGACGAGATCATAAACGGTCATACCTCGTTTCAGCAGGGACACGTTGACGGGTGAACGCGAGTCATCCCCCATCCCTACGGGGGTTGCGTTGATGACAACATCAGGATCCACTTCTGAAAATCCCGACAAAGGTTTGACCGGGACGGAAAACCTTTCTGATAGTTCATTTGCTTTCGCAGGTGTCCGGGCAAGGATCGTAACATCCATGTCGAGGGATTGTAATGCATATACAGCTGCAGCGGCGGCTCCCCCTGCCCCAATCACGGCTGCCCGTGACCCTGCCATGTGACTTAACGGGTCACGAATTCCGATCCAGTCAGTATTAAACCCAAAGGTAGTGTCTTCGCACATAACGAGAGTGTTTACCGCCCCGATTGCTTTTACGTGCTCATCAGCTTCATCGAGACTGACCAGGGCTTCGGTTTTATAGGGGATGGTAACGGATAGACCCCTGATGTCGGTTTTTTTTGCCTCCCGGATGATTTCCCCGAAATCCGGCCAGCATAACCTTGTGTAATGGCAATTCATGCGATATTGGGAGAACAGCCGGTTGAACAGGACAGGGGACAGACTATGGTTGCAGGGGTTTCCCGCAACTGCATAGACCCGCGTGAGGGGGTCGTGGCCGGGAGAGATAAGAGCGCTTTCAAGCGCCTCAGTTTCATCCCGGGAAATTTCTGTTTTCCGAACAAATGACAGGAACCCGGCAGCATCCTTGCCGGTGGTGGTCCCCTCTGCCAGGATATGCCGTATGACCAGTGCTGTCTCATTTGCATTTTTACGCGTTGTATTGATGCAAAAGTCTGCTGCTGCGATGTAAGAAGGCCTCCTGATTGCCTGGAGCTCATGGATTTCTTCCCTGAGTGGAAGCCGGGTCAGGGCAGGACGTTCCGTGCGCGCGATCCTCTGTTCAATGGTACGGTCATCAGCTGTGAGAAGGAATATCGTGCTTCCCTGCCTGAGGGCGGCCACGTTTGACGGGTCCATTATTGCCCCTCCGCCAGTACTGACCACAGAATCGGTCAGAACAAGAGAGGCGATGGTTTCACATTCCTTCTTCCGGAAATATTCCTCCCCGTACTTCTGGAATATCTCATATATTGTCATTCCTACACGTTTCTCGATCAGGGTATCAGTATCAAGAAACGGAACATTGAGCATATGGGCAAGGAGTTCCCCCACCCTTGTCTTACCTGTCCCCCGGAACCCCGTGAGAATAATTCTTACCATGCAGATCTCTTCCTCATCGATATCTCATACCTCATCATTCCGGAACAATCCCCCTGATAATGTCAAAAAAATGGGGAAACGACTTGTCCACACATTCTGCATTTTTAATAGTGATATCCCCGCGTGAAAGTGCCAGTACTGCAGCACTCATTGCAGTCCGGTGGTCATCACCCGGGTCAATAACTCCGCCATGAAGCGGAACCGGTATGATACTAATCCCGTTGTCGGTCATGTGTGCGTTACCCCCGAGCCCGTTCAGGAGGTCAACCGTTGTCTTGAGTCGGTCACTCTCCTTGTACTTCAGGTGGGAGATCCCCGTGATTTTTGACGGCGTTGACGCAATGGCTGCAACCATACAAAGTGTCTGTACCGTGTCAGGAGATGAAGACATATCCATCGTAATTCCCGTAAGATCTCCGGTCCTCTCAACCCGGATACTATCTGCCTGGTACGAAACCGTGCACCCCATTCCGCCCAGCGCTTCGACAAACATCCGGTCACCCTGCACAGATCCGGGATTAAGACCCGATACTTCAACCCTACCCCCGGTAACTGCAGCAATTGCAAAGAAATATGATGCTGACGAATAATCCCCTTCGATGGTATAGTTCCGGCCTTCGTAGCCGTTTCCTGACCTGATCATGAACCGGTGGTATCCCTCCCTTCCAGGTTTCACACCGAATCCTTCCATGCAGTCGGCAGTAATATCCAGGTATGACCGTGATGCTATCTCCCCGGTAACCCTGACTTCGAGATCAGATGCGGCATAAGGCGCCGGGATCATAAGTGCCGAAATAAATTGGCTGCTGATAGAGCCTGGTATCGAAACCGCCCCGCCCTGGATCGTACCTTCAATGAGGACCGGAGGGTACCCTGTATTTGAAAGATACCTGATACGGCCACCAATAGAATTGAGTGCTTCCACAAGATGACCGACGGGGCGCTCCTGCATCCGGGAACTGCCGGTAAGAATTACCGGTTGGTCGCATAACAATGCAGATGCCATCAGGAGCCGGAAACTGGTACCAGAGTTTTCCATATCGAGGGTCATCATTTTTTCGGAGGAGAACTCACCAGAACAACCACTGACCCTGATTAGTCCCGGTAGCTCGCTTATTTCTACTCCCAGTGCCCGGAGTGCCCGGCAGGTGACCCGGGTATCTCCTGAATCAAGGGGATTTTTTATCTCAGAAACGCCATGAGCCATTGCCGCAATAATGAGGGCCCTGTGGGTATAACTTTTTGAAGGTGGGGCAGCAACACGGAACTCGCACTCCTTCATCTTCGGAAGGGTAATATTCACAGGTTCACCTCCAGCCGGTTATAACAGCCAAGCCGCCTTATTTCCGTCAACCCTTCGAGCTCAGCAAGGGATTCCCGGTAACCGGGGGAGGTCGTTATGTCAATGAAAAAAACATAGCTTCCCATACCTCGTTTCGATGGACGGGACTCGATCCTGCAGAGGTTAATGTTACGTCTTCCGAACACCCCAAGCAGTTCGTAGAGAAGTCCGGGGCGGTCGGTTGCCGGATCAACAACGATACTGCACTTTTCCGGATTGGATTCATGCAGCGCCTGGTCTGAAATCCTGAAAAACCGGGTGACATTGTGAGGGTTATTCTCTATATTGGAGTGAATTACAGGAAGATTATAGATCTCTGAAATCTTTTTTGATACAATGGCCGCACCCCTCCGGTTATCCAGCAGTTCGATGGCACTCGCTGCATTACTTTTTGTCGGGATTATCTCGATACCAAGGTTATCGAGAAATTCGCTGCATTGCTCGCTGGTCTGGGGATGGGCATAGATCACCGAAATCTTATCCACAGGAAGAAAGGATGCGAGCAAATGGTGGACTTCAATATATATTTCCCCCGTTACGAAAACATTGTACCGTAAAAGCCCGTCCAGCGCCGGCCCAACCCCGCCTGCTTCGCTATTCTCAACAGGGATTACCCCGTCTCCCAGGCCCTGTTCTACGGTTGAAAGTACCGTACCGATGGCTGGGAGAAGCCGGACTTCTCCAGGTGGTACTAATTTACATGCAAGTTCATGGCTGAACGTCCCCTCCGGACCAAGTGCAAAAAAGGTCATCGTTTCACCATCGCTTCGATCAGGGAATCGGATAGGGATGATGCAGCGCTGCAATAATCCCCGAAATGTTCACTATCACGGGTAAAAAGCTGTTCAAACAAGCCAGTTTCTCCGGATAACACGGTATTTTTCACATCGCGGACTGCCTGCTCACATGCTTCGAGAACTGCTGGCACGTAGGGGTTCATCCTGAGCATATCTGCATATAACTCCGGGTCCTGCGACAGGAGCCGTCCCGCCAGGCACGACTCTATCTGGTAAACCGGACTCATAAACGGTTCGGTATCGGCTGGTGTAATACCGATTCTCCGCATGGTCTCTGCCATGCTGAGGGTGACGAAATGGGTAAGCCCCTGGACAACCGCCATCATCCGGTCATGTGCCTCAGGAGTGGTTATCGTAATCCTTGCGCCTTCGCGCTCAAAGATACCGGTCAGCCGGATGAGATTCTCATTGCTGCAACGTGCAGGAGTAACAATTATTGTTTGTTGTTCCATGGTCCTGACAGATGGGCCGAACATCGGGTGAAGCCCGATGACTTCCGCCTTTGAACAGAGCATCTCCCTGACAGGGAATACCTTAAGCGAGGTAAGATCGCAAACAACCTGTGATGCCTTAAGGTATGGGGAGATAGTCCGGATAACTTCTGCAGTACTATGGATGGGAACAGATACGATAACCAGGTGAGATTCCGCTACGATATCCATGGCGGTAACCCGCGTATTCCTCCCGGAACATGCCACCTCGTATCCTGCCCGTTCAAACACCCCGGAAAACAGGTGCCCCATCTTTCCGGTCCCCCCGATAATACCTGCCTTCATCGTTGCGGGCCCCGTGATTTATTCCCGGAACAACAAAACAGGTTTTCTTTCATAACCATGGTACATCCCATATTCATTTTTCAATAATATGTTCTTTCACGGCAACACCGAAATGACGACCACTATCTGTGACAGATCCCATCACAACATCACCGGTTTTTAAGGCCGCAACAGAGCAGGCACTTCCATCTTCGCGCACGAGGCGGATTGTTTCAGCATTCTGAAGGACTGCGCTCACTTTTCTTCCCTGGTACTCGGCTTCGATGAGCAGGAGCGGACGGAGTTCAATTTTTACTCTCCCTACTGTTGCTTCTTTGGTATTTCCCCGAGAATCCGAAATAAGTACCCGGTCTCCGGCCTTTAAGTCAGACAGGTATGCGGTTTTTCCGCCGGGCATTGTGGCATAGGCATGAACCGCCCCGGCATTTACACGGAATGGTCGTGGTGCAACATATGGGTTTTCAAGCGTTTCTGCGTGGACCAGGAATGCACCAGCTGAAGTATTGCCAATAAGCATCCCTTCACTGTCAGACAATAACGAGCAGGTATCGACACAGACGCGGTCACCCATACCGGCAGGGATTATCCTGGTGATTGCCAGGGGAACTATTTCAACCGGGGGAGTGCCGGATGTGAGAAGTGATGCGACCTTCCTGACTACAGCAGGGTCCGTTGTGGATAGAAGAATCCCGCAGACCCCCTTTTCAAGTACGTTCAGGGCTATTTCTGCTGAATCAAGGTCATCCACAAGTGCAATGATGCGATCTGACATCGAAACAAGGTTCTCGAGCGGGATTACATTCCAGTCTTCGGTTTCAACAATGACGTATCCTTTTTTTGAGAGGGTAACTGCCTCGGTTTCACTCGCCTTATCCCTTATCCTGCAGGTGAATACATCCCTTTCGGGGACAAGATCCCCGTCCGGTGCGGCGGTGCGGACCCTCCCCAGTTCGCGACCGGATTTGGCATGGTCAAGAACAAGGGTGTCAGCCCCGCTTTCAATTGCCGTTGTAGCAATACCTTTGTTCCAGGGCCTGCAGTCCACCCAGAACTCTTTCATCCGGAACGCTCCAGTGCGAGGCCGGGTTCCAGGTTACCATGGACTACAAGTCCAAGTGCTTTCACGAAAGCTCCTGGTGACTCCCTCTGGAACGCATTACGGCCGACACAAACACCAGCACCGCCTGCATGGATCGATTCACGGATCATCCGGAGGGACTCAAGGTCACCCATCTTCTCACCACCTGCAACCAGTACCGGGACTGAGCAGGCATCGGTGATTTTTTTGAATGAGACAGGGTCTCCGGGGTAATTTGTCTTGATCAGGTCTGCCCCGAGTTCTTCAGCTACCCGGACACAGTGCCCGATAGCCTGCGGTGAATTGGGATCGATACCCTTCCCTCTTGGGTAAATCATGACGAGCAGGGGCATACCCCAGCGGTTACAGTCTTTTACGATCTTTCCTGCAGACTCGATCATTCTCGATTCCTGTGGGGCCCCGAGGTTAATGTGGATCGATACCCCGTCAGCCCCAAGGGCTACAGCCTCTTCCACGGTGCAGACGAGGACCTTATCATTCGGATCAGGATTTAAGGAAGTACTTGCCGAGAGATGAACAATAAGCCCGATATCCCGCCCTCGTTTCCGGTGACCACGTTTTACAAGGCCTTTATGAAGTACGATAGCATTCGCCCCGCCCTCCGAGACCTCGGATATTATCTTCGTCATGTCAAGAAGCCCGTCAATCTGCCCGAGGGTAAACCCGTGGTCCATCGGTACAATGACCGCCCTTCCGGTATTCCTGTCCATTATCCTTTCTATCCTGATATCCTTGCCAATCATGATGTCTTTTCACTCCTTTTAATTTTCAGTTACTGATTCCAGCCTGTTTTTTGGAATTTTCCTCTTTTTATGCACACCCGGTTTTTCACTTAAACAAGTGACTTCAGGGCTTCATCAACGCTTTTCCGTTCGTGGACGATTAACGCAGCCGCGTAGACAAAACGGGCGGGGGTCCGGTGCTGGAACGCGTTCCTGCCTATCGAGAGACCTGCTGCACCACCTTCCATTGCACCCTCAATCAGTTCTAGTGTTGCACGGTCGTCGGTTTTCTGACCGCCCGCAACTACAACGGGCACCGGGCAACCCCGGGTAACTTCACGGAAGCTGTCAGGGTCTCCCGTGTAAACGGTTTTTACAATATCTGCCCCAAGCTCAGCAGCCACCCTTGCTGCAAGCTTTACCTGGTCCACATCATGTTCATCGGTGATCTTCCTTCCCCTCGGGTACATCATTGCCAGAAGCGGCATACCCCATTCCATGCAGTCCACTGCAATTTTTCCAAGGTCTGAAAGCATTACGGCCTCTGAATCGGCCCCGATGTTAACATGCATTGATACTGCATCGGCCCCCATTTTCAACGCGTTCTGGACCGTATTGATCAGCACTTTTTCATTGGGGTCAGGTCCGATCGACGTGCTTGCCGAGAGATGCAGGATGAGCCCGATATCACGGCCGGTTTTCCGGTGGCCGTATAATGCAAGGCCCATATGCCCCAGCACCGCATTGGCCCCCCCTTCCGCTACCTGGTCGACTGCGTTGCCAAGATCGATCAGGCCATCTATCGGCCCGTTCGTGACACCATGGTCCATCGGGACTATGATGGTCTTCCTTGTGTTACGGTTCATGATGCGTTCAAGACGAATATCTTTCCCTCTCATAGTAATCCTCCTCCCCTGCCCAAACGGTTAAAGATTGTCCGTTCAGTATGGGAGATACCTAAAACTAAAGATATAACGATAATAACCAGGAACTGCTGATGTGTTGTTTACAGCAGCTGCTCGTTGAATAACTTGGTTAAAACAGAGTCCCTGCACAGGACTACAGGATTTCATGCATCGTGTATGTGCTCTGCTGGTCGTGATAAAAACATTCACGGGCAAAAAAACATTCACCACACATTACATTTTAGATGAGCATTACCAGTATTTAAATAAAGTGGTTAGAATATTGAAAATTTCCGGGAAATTGTTTGAAGTCCGGTTCTGAATGGGGATTTGCCTGGTCCCCGCAACCATTTATCAAAAAAATGAAAACAGGCTTATTTTTTACCCTTTTTTATAGAGATGACATCCCCCAGCGTAGGTACGATATTCCCGGTTTTTTTCCTTTCACTCTCATCTTCCGGGATATCAAGGAGGCGGATCTCAAGTGTTTTTTCAAGCGCCCGACGCACATCATCTTCAGGGATCAGGTCTCCATTTTCAATCTTTTTAATTAAAAGTTCCCTGACTTTCAGCTCCATGGCGAGATCTTTTTGGGACCAGCCTCTCTGCATACGGGCATGCTTAATCCTTTCGCCATAATCGTCGACAATTTCCCCCTCTATCATATCAAACATATCACGTCGTGTCTTTGTTACGGGATGGGGTACCGGGGGAGCATTTGCCGGCCGGCGTCCTGTTCCCGGCCTTGGGGTAGTCCTGTTAGGCTGCTGGACTTCAACACCATAATGTTCGCACTGGGGACATACCCTGAGCTCCGCGCTCTCGATCCTTACATTTTTCAAAGCGCGTGCATTTGCACCACATAATTCGCACTGCATAGTCGCAAACATCTTTATAGTCATTTTTCCCTATATATCTATTTGAGGCAAACAGATGGCAGAGACTGCCCGCCAGCCGCCGGAGCCGCAAAACCCGGAAGAATTATACCGGTACCTGCTGGAACGGGTAACAAGCATGGAATCACGCAACCTTGAGCTACGCGAGCAGTTGCGCCAGATTGAATCAGATAAACGATATATTGAGACCCAGAAAATCCGATACGAGCGGGAGGTCAGGAAATTAAAGAGCGAGATTGAGCAACTCCGGAGCCCTCCGCTTGTCGTCGGGACAATTACCGATATAATTGATAATAACAGGGTAATCGTGCGGAGCAGTGCAGGCCCTCGTTTTCTTGTAAGGAGCTCGTTGTGCATCGACCAGGAAAAACTCAAGCCGGGTTCGAGATGCACCCTCAACCAGCAGTCACTTGCAGTCGTCGATATCCTGCCAAGCAGCTTCGATTCGCAGGTTTACGGGATGGAAATCGTGGAGACCCCGACGGAAAGTTACGGCGATATCGGGGGCCTTGAGCAACAGATTACTGAGATCAAGGAAGCCGTTGAACTTCCCCTGAAACGACCCGACCTGTTCGAGAAAATAGGGATAGATCCGCCAAAAGGAGTTCTTCTCCATGGACCGCCGGGGACAGGAAAAACTCTTCTTGCACGTGCAGTTGCACATGAAACGAATGCCCATTTCCTGCGTGTTGTCGGTTCAGAGCTTGTACAGAAGTACATTGGTGAAGGGGCCAGGCTTGTCCGCGAGTTGTTCGAACTGGCGAAACAAAAGTCACCGACAATCATCTTTATCGATGAGATCGACGCAATCGGGGCATCCCGGACAGAGGCAACAACATCAGGAGACCGCGAGGTGCAACGGACACTTATGCAACTCCTGGCAGGGATGGATGGTTTTGAACGCCGGGGTGATGTAAAGATCATCGGGGCGACGAACAGGATTGACATCCTTGACCGTGCACTGCTCAGGCCCGGTCGTTTCGATCGCATAATCGAGATCCCACTCCCGGACGCTACCGGAAGACTCGCGATCCTGAATGTCCATGTACGCGATATGAATCTCGATGAATCGGTGAGACTTTCTGAAGTAGCCCGGCTGACTGAGGGTAAAAACGGGGCTGACCTCAGGGCCGTTGTGATGGAAGCAGGGATGTTTGCCATACGGAAAGAACATGATCACGTTACCCAGGAGGACCTCCTGGCAGCCATTGAAAAAGTTGAAGCCGACTTTGACCGGCAGCGGATGATTAGCACGTTCGGTGCTATGTTCGCATGATTTCCTGGAACCTCAGGCTTCCACCGCCGTATCTTTTTTAAAGAACATAGCAATGGTACGATACAGCGGCAACAGGTTTACAGGGATTCATTGTTATTGCAGGTCGTCAAAGAGATTTGCCTGAATATTCACGAAAAACGAAAAAAGGGAGAAACAATGCTGTACCGGACTGTTCCAAAGACCGGCGATACCTTATCGATACTTGGCTTTGGCTGTATGCGCCTGCCTTTGACCCGGACCCATGGTATCGATGAAGAACGGGCAATCCGCCAGATACGTTACGCGATTGATAACGGGGTCAATTATCTTGATACAGCACCTGCATACCACCTCGGCCGGAGTGAGCACCTGCTTGCTCGTGCGCTTGCTGACGGGTACCGTGAGAAAGTCCGGATTGCTACCAAGTTACCACCCTGGTCTGTCATAAACAGAAAGGACATGGACCATATTCTTGATGGCCAGCTGGTGAAACTCAAAACGAGTCATATTGATTATTATCTCCTTCACAGCCTTGCAAAGGAGAACTGGGAGGCCATGCTTCATCTTGGAGTGCTTGAATTTCTTGATCATGCAAAACAGTCAGGTAAAATTATGAACGCTGGATTTTCATTTCATGGCAATCTGGATACCTTCCGGACAATTGTAGATGCATATGACTGGGAATTCTGCCAGGTCCAATATAATTACCTCGACGAGCTGAACCAGGCAGGGACAAAAGGGCTGAAATATGCTGCATCAAAACGCCTTGCCGTGATGGTCATGGAGCCTCTCCGCGGTGGCAACCTTGCAGGACAGGTCCCGACCCAGGTAGAGGAGATCTGGAAAGAAGCTCCGGTCCGGCGGACTCCTGTGGAATGGGGGCTCAGGTTTGTCTGGGACCACCCGGAGGTGACCGTTGTCCTTTCGGGAATGAACCAGGAGTCCCACATCAAGGAGAATGTAAAGATTGCAGGTGAGGCAGAACCATGTTCCCTGGCTCCCGGAGAGCTTGCCCTTATTGCAAGGGTCAGGGATACATACACCCGGCTGATGAAGGTTGGATGCACCGGTTGCGGTTATTGTCTGCCATGCCCCGCCGGTGTAAATATACCTGAATGTTTTGCCCTCTATAACGCGGCTTCAATGTTTGGAAACCGTCGTGAATACGCATTCCGTTATCTCACCCGGCATGGAGGAATAACCGGGGACCGATCATATGCAGGACTCTGCATGGATTGTGGAAAATGTGAAAAAATCTGCCCCCAGAACCTGCCGGTCCGGGCAGGATTGAAAGAAGTTTCCGAATCACTGGAAGGGGGAACCCTGGGTGCGAAAGTGACAGTCTTAAAATGCGGGCTTTGGATAATTGACAGGACTGGGAAATTTATCAGGGTTTTTTCCCGGAATAAAATGAGTCCGGATAACGATAAAGAGCAGGGATAAAATCACCCGAAAAAAACTCTTTGCAGCCATGGATTACGGAAGAAGAAAGGCCTCAATACAGGTTCGTCAATGAGATTATCCTCTGGAAGACAGACACCCGTGTCCAGCTTGCATGTAATCAGCCGGATATTGTATGATCGGATTATTTTTCAATTTCCAGGAAGGAGCCGGATTGGAACGATATACCGGATACCCTCCGCACAATGGGGTTTAAAATTTATGGTAGTCAAAATGCGTCAGTGCACCCCGCTGCAAACAACAGGGCATGATTCGGACAGCCGCCTGGTTGTTCTTTTGACTGCATCGTCATTGGTTCACCGTAATCCTAGATCGTCTTCCTTCTCCCCGCAGCAAGCTGCGGGGTATACAGATAAAAAAACAGGATGGTGATGTCCCCGGTGATCAGGGAAAGGCCAGGTTGATACATGCACCAATGGCTATCCCGAGAATCACCGTGTAGGTCGTCACAAAGACAACGGTCTTTAACCCCACCTGTCGGTAAAGCACGGCAATCGTTGATATACATGGAACAAAAAGGACACTGATTATTGCCCAGGTATACAGCTGTACCTGCGTCATTACCGTATTCAGTGCAGGGGTACCGGCAAGGACAACCAATGCGCCAAGTGCCATCTCCTTCCGAAGGATCCCGAACATAAGGGCCGTCGTTGCATACGCGGGAAGTCCCAGTACCATGGTTGAAAACGGCGCAATAAAATTCTGAAATGCGGTTATTATTCCGAAATACTGAAGCAAACCGAGAATAATACTGCTTATTATCAGGAGTGGCATCGCAATGGTGAGAAATTCAGAGATTTTCATCCAGGACTTTTTTACTACATTCGCTGCCTGTGGCGCCCTTAGAGGCGCCATTTCCATTATCATACCAAATCGCTCTCCGGGTGTAATCCGGGAGAGAAACAGCCCGGTAAGTACTACCAGGATGAACACTATCAGGTAAATTGAAAGGGCCCACCAAATACCCACAAATGTTGCGACTACCCCGGCGATAATCACGGTCCTTGCAGAGCAGGGAATCATGGTCACGAGAAAGGAGGCGATAAAACGCTCACGTCGTGATGCCAGCAATCGGAGGCTCATCACTGCCGGCACAGTGCAACCAAATCCGAGAATCATGGGGATTATTGCCTGGCCGTGCAGGCCGACCCTATGCATTGCCTGGTCTGCCAGGAATGCGGCCCTTGTCAGGTAACCAGAGTCCTCTAAAACAGATATGAAAATATAGAATGTGAAAATAAAGGGGAATGCGATCCCAATACCTGCCTGGAGTCCAAGTAGTACAGATATTGACACCTGCTGCAGGAGAGGCGGCAGACCGAGTGTGAGGAGCGGCTCAACTAGGTAGGTTGTGAAAAGGGCAACAATAATCCCTTCAAGCCATGACCCAAGGGTGAAAACAACGAGCAGTATTCCGATAAGTATGGCCACCATGATAGGGATACCCGGGATCCCCTTTGTGAGGAGCTGGTCAAGGTCATATCCGGGCTTTTTCTGCCGGATGGTAATCACACGGTCTGCTACCTGTTCCGCAAAATGGTGACGGTTTGCAGAGATTATCTGGCGCGGGGACATCTTGTGCCGGTTTTCAATCTCGTTCGCAATTGCGGCAGATGTGTCAAGTATTTCCTGGTCAGTCCCAATTCCTTCGAGTGACCGGATGGCTGCCGGTCTTGAGACAGGGAAATTCCCCATAATGCTTCTGACAGCAGCCTCGATATGGTGGTCGTATGCAACGGTAACGGTTGCAGGGCATGCAGAACTGAGTGCAGAAGGGAGAATCAGGCCAGTCCCTCTCCCGTGAATAGCAGCGGTCATAATGACCGGGCAACCAAGAATTTTCGATAATTCTGTGGAGTCTACAGATATACCGAATTTTTCTGCCTCGTCCACCATGTTCAGGACAACAAGCAGCGGCAGGTTATATTCCGCCACCTGCAGAAACAGGTACAGGTTTCTTTCAAGGTGGACAGCATCCAGTATTGCAATTACCAGGTCAAGTTCATGACGCTCCAGCATGCCATTAACAAGTTTCTCTTCGCCTGAATCCCCGTCCAGCGAATAAATGCCTGGAAGGTCGCAGATTTCAAATTTTTCACGCTGGTAACAGACATGTCCCTTTTCGACCCCGACCGTCGTACCGGGATAATTACTTACCTCTACACCGAGCCCGGTTAACTGGTTGAAGATCAGGGATTTCCCGACATTCGGATTTCCGATAAGCCCGATCTTCATTTATATTTTCTCCACAAGAATGGTCCCTGCAATCTCAGGTGATAACGCGATATCGCACTCCTTAACCTGGAGGACTACTGCGTTGTTATGCAGTTTCCTCTTTAAAATAACCACTTCCCCGGGAATCACCCCGAGGTCGATTAAGCGGTGAAGATATTCACCTCCCGTGATCCCCATGACGGTCAGGGGTATGGATTCCGTCGCATCGATAAGAGAACCAAACATCAGACCGGTATTTGGTCCCGTGGGGGGTGCCTTATGTATTCCAGGCATTAAGCATAGGTCGGGGGGTTTCGGATTAGTATTGTTCGTTAGCCTGGAAAGGGGGGTATTTTTCCTATACCGGCCTCTACGGGACCCGGCTTTTTTCACGTAGTTGCCTATCCTGTTGATAGCACTATCGGATATGGTGTGCTCTAGTACACACGCCTCATCAGAGGCAGCATGCTCCTCCATCCCAAGGATCTCCCCTAGAAAGCATTGGAGGACACGATGTTTTTTCAGTACACGCTCTGCTGTACTTTGTCCATGAACCGTGAGGCGGATAGTCCCTTTTTCATCGAAAACAAGGTCCCCCAGATTTTCAAGACTTTTTAAGTCCGCGGATACGGTATTCTCCCCCAATGACAGGTCTTCCGCGACATCTTTGACGGAAGGTGGGATCCGGGCAGCAAGATGCCTCACCAGTACTGCTTCGAGATAATCTTCCCGTTCAGAGGATTCCATACCAATCGTATGATTCCGTTCTATTTTATGGATATGCCCGGTTCACCATACCATTATCACAGGGTAATATAGGAGGGATGATCCGTACCTACCCCGGATTTATCAAGGTTGGAAAGAGGATGTGATCTGTCAGGGTATGTAATTAGAAATTATTTTACCCGTTCCTTTTCTTTTTCATCGGCAAATCCGACCAGTTTCATTGCAATTTCCGTTACCGCTTCCCTCGCAGGACTCCCGTCCGGGATCTGGGAGACTGGTGTCGCCGCAAGGTCTGCAGCCTCTACCGCAGGATCGTAGGGGATTACCGCGAGGGGGGTAACCTCAAAAACCCCTGCCGGGGCAACACCACTTTTATACCTGTTGAAAACCAGGTGCATGGCGGAGCGGTTTATCCCAAGGTCAAGGGCAATATCGATAATCCGTGAGGCTGTACGGAGCCCTCGTGCACCAGGGTCACTCACGATAAGGAGAAGGTCAGGGATGCCGATAGTGCCCCTGCTGATATGTTCCATCCCCGCCTCAGAATCAATAATAATAAACTGGTAATCCCGCTCAAGAAGACGCATACAGGTTTTGAGGAGGTCATTTGCAAAGCAATAACACCCGGTCCCCTCAGGCCGGCCCATCGCTATCAGGTCAAACCCGTCGTCCTCAACAAGGACCTGGTAAAACCGGAACTTTATATAATCGATGCGGGTCATCCCGGCAGGAATACTCTTCGAAAAAGCATCCTCACGCATCCCGCCCAGGTTTTCAAGGACCTCCACTCCAAGTGCCTCGTTGAAATTTGCATTCGGGTCAGCATCCACGGCAAGGACCGGAGATTTTCCAAGCCCGATAAGGGCCCGCACAAGAAGTGAACTAATTGTCGTCTTCCCGGTACCCCCTTTCCCGACGACAGCAATGGTATACGGGACGATCACAGGTACCACCCGTAACTGCCAGGACGGTCTAAAAATTCACTTCTATCTCCTTTTATCAATTGGATTCCCCTCTTACACGGGCTGATATCATTGCGGCAGTTTCCATAATTTTACACGATTCTGATTCAGTGGCAAATCGTATGCCACAACTGGGAGTTATCATTGACTGGGCATCGAATAATTTTTCAGGGATATACGAGGTCACTTCTTTCCTGATGCGAATGTAGCGTTCATACAGTGATTCCGGGGTTTCCCCGGAAAAAACCCGGTTGTCTGCAGGCACAACACCCCATGCGACCACCCCGCCATGTTCGAGATAGGTAAAAAGGTCGTCCTTATACAGGAGAAATTCCTTCGTCGTCGCGTAGGCATCGAATGATACGACACCCGGGTCAAGGGAAAAGATAAAACTCCAGTCTGTATTACTGCAGCAATGAATACCGATGCTCCCCTTGAGCAGAACAGCGATATCATGCCATCCTGATTTGACTGTATCCATGTCTATCGGTACTACCGATGACCCAAGGGCTGCGAGGTACGGTTCGTTCACCATCACCAGGGTATGAGTTCCACCAGCTATCCCGGTAAGTGACTGTTCAAGCCAACGGGCACGGAGAGCGATTAGTTTCGAGAGGACATCGGCATACTGGCTGTCGTAATACACCGGACGTTTCTCTGCGTCCACCACCTGCATACCAAATGTTACGGGTCCGGTTACCTGGCATTTCAGTGCGAAGGGTGAATGAAACGACCTCTTTTTAAATTCATGAAAGCCTGATGCATATTCCGGTGCAACAGCATAGGGGGAATAATTCTCCTCAATGTAATCAAGGTAAATCTGTTCCATTTCACCCGGAAGATCAGCCTCACGGTCAACAAAGAGCCGCCCCTCCCGGATTACGCTTCCGGGCAGGCGTTCCGAATCACAAAATACGATATTTTCCAGGAGTCCCCGGTTCGGAAGGGTAGGCGCATACGGTAACTGCGGGAATATCCTGATTACCTCATCACAGGCTTTTACAGGGTCTGAATGGGGAACGCTCCCGACTCCGGTCGCAAGACTCCGCGGTGAGGGTAGGTGAACAGCCATTATGGCACTCCCGTGGGGATTTTTTTAAGGCGGCACTCTTCGAGCATTTTCTGGACACGGGGGAATAACGAGAGGTCTGTATGGGGCAGGAACGCGCTGCCCGTATACTCGTCCATAAAGGATGACTCGGCGTTCAATTCAATATAGGCGATATTCTTTGCAATTTCATCCAGTGTTTTTCTTTTTTTCCGGTTGATCAATGCCATATTTGCGCCCTCAACGGCCCCGTTCCCGATATTTTTAATCTGCTCAATGGGGACTTCAGGAATAAGCCCAATCATTATCGCATTTTCCTTGTGGATATAATTCCCGAATGCCCCTGAAAAATAGATAGTAGATATCTCGGTTCTTGTAATCCCGGCCTCTTTCATCAGGGTAATGCATGCCGCAAGCACCGATGCCTTACTCATGATCAGGTTCTTGATATCATTCTCGGTAATGACAATATCCTTGTCATTACCGCTTTCCTTTTTCCATGCAATAACATATTCCGGGTAATGGATGCCCTGCCTGATACGGGGATGGATAATCCCGGTATTGATACGCCCGGTCCTGTCCACTACACAGGCCTGAAGAAGGCCGGCAAGGAGATCGATCAAACCGGAGCCGCATATCCCAACCGGTGTAACACTGTTTATGGTCTGGAATTCGGGCTCCAGCGTTACCGGATCAATCGTGATACGTTCAATCGCACCAGGGTTCGCTCTCATCCCAAAGAGGACCTCCCCACCCTCGAGGGCAGGCCCTGCAGCACCGGCACACGAGAACATCCAGTCCCGGTTCCCCAGTACCACCTCAAAATTCGTTCCGATATCCACAAGAAGGGATACTTCATCCCGTTCACCCATGCCGGATGCCAGGATATCAGCAATGATATCACCACCTATGAAATCAGAAACGGCGGGGAATAAGAAAACTGCCGCATCCTGCGCAACTTCAATTCCCAGCCTTGGTGCTGCGGTAGTCAGGTAGCGCCGGACCACCGGAACATAGGGCTCCTCGATCATGTACGCAGGGTCAATACCCAACAGAATATGGGTCATAATTGTGTTCCCTGCCACGACGACCTCGTAGATGTCCTCCCTGTCGATTCCGGCTCCATTTGCCGCAGAGGTGATGGCGAGGTTGATGCTCTCGGCAGCAAGCGCCTGCAGTTTAGGAAGCCCGTTCTTTCTTGCAAAATTCACACGCGAGAGGATGTCCTCACCACAGCTGATCTGACGGTTATAATTTGACGCGATACCAACAACATGCCCATCTACGAGGCTGCGGATATACGCAACTACCGTGGTGGTACCCAGATCAACGGCAACACCGTAAAGTTCCGACCTTGTGTCTCCTTTCTCGAGGTCAATGATCCGGTACCCGCCCGGTACAAGGGCAAGTGTTGCGGTTACCCGCCACCCGCTGTTACGGAGGACACGTGGCATCCCCCTGAGGACGTCCAGTGGTGCATACATTTTTTCTGCCTCGGGTCCACCCTGCTTCTGGATCCCCCACACAAGCCTTGTAAGGTCAGGAGACGGGTCTTCCAGTGTCGGGGGGGAGAGTTCCACATAATATTTCCATACAGAAGGCTGGAAGGGAGTCTCGATCCCAAGGGACTCCATCAGGATTTTCTGCTGCTGGATGAGTGAACTTTCCGGGATCATGACCTGGAGGTCATCCCTGACAACCGCCTGGCAGGCGAGACAGGCACCCAGGTTAAGTTCAGCTACCGTAAAAAATTTACCAAATTTTTCACGATCAAATTCCACCGAGCCGTTTTTTATATAGACAATACATTTCCCGCACTTGCCCTGCCCGCCGCAGACGACATTCATCTGGATCTGGGCACGCTGGATTGCATCGAGAATGGTACTCCCTGAATCCACGGTGATCTTCCGGTAACTTGGAAGGAATGTGATTGATGGCATCTAGATTTTCCACTCCTTTACCAGGTAATCACCGATTTCCGCTGCATCCCGGGGCCCTACCATGACTTTCCAGCCGGTCTCTTCTTCTATTTTACCAGAAAGCGGCGATGCATAGCCAGGAATAATCAGCTTACGGTGCGATACGAGATTTTCGAGATCGAATTTTTTAATCGAATCCCGGACGAGGGTTTCGTTTAGTTTCCCCGCTGCAACCGCTGTAAGAACAGACAAACCCTCAGTGTCGACGATGAGCATGTAACATGGAACCCGGCTCGATTCCAGATAGCCCTGCACGGTGAAATACGTCAGGGAAAAATTTACGGTAAGCAGTACCGGGGATTCTTTTCCGGGGATACCAACCGGGTAGATCCCGGGGTTCATCTGGATCGGTTTCTGCGGATCCGTGTAAATGTTCTGGCGGAGTGTGAGGGCGGCCACTGATGACGCAGGTGGGAGTGCCGGGGTAACGATCACGCCTGCATATTTGTCAATTCCAAGAATGAGCGCCGTATCCTGCATTTCGTACCGTGTAGTATCAAGGAAGACAGGATAACCCAGTTCAGGTGCTGAACGGGAGATCGATTTCTGCCGGATTTCGGTTGCTGCAGGGATATAATCACGGAGCGACGGGAACGAAAGGTCAAGAAGGAGGTCGGTTATACCCTCTGCGTTACAGAGTTTCGTCATCTCACCCAGGGATTCAAGGTCTTTTGCACTCACAACAAGCGGAGACCCGAATTTTTTTGCAAGGGCACACATCGGTTTGTACGTCTCTTTTGTGGCGGAGTAAATAAGAGGGCGGAAATTCCCGCACTTTTTTAAGCCTTCTTCCTGCACATCAGGGTTGGACGCCATTAATACCTCGGGGATATGCGTCCCTGTTGCCTCAACAACACCTACCGCTTTCGCAAATATATCCGGGTTTCCGCTTTCATTCGTGATTGCAACCCCGGAGAAGGTTAGATCTGTCCCTACCCTCACAAAATGTTCTGATCCAACTCTCCGTGTCACGGATTCTATCGCTTCAGCCGGCCAGAGGTCAGATACCTGGAACATGATGCCAGGCGGGTGGTAAAATGTCTTTTCATGACGGAAAACCACGAATTCCTCACCTACAGCAAACCTCCGTTCTCCAACGCCGATTTTCACCAGCTGGATGGGGGGACGTGTTGATGCACCGAGAATATTTTTTGCATTGAGATCGAGGTACGGGCATTTCTCCACGTCTCCCTTACCGCTGGCAAGTTTCATTGCAAATGTCAGGCATGTCGGGTCCCCGCACTCTTTGCAGTTCTTTTTAGGCAGAAGTTTATAGATATCAAGGGCTTTCAATGCCATGATTTCAGGCCTCCCCGGGCATTTTTCCTGCCCATAATTCACGAAACGCTTTTTTTAGCAGGGGAACGGTCTTCGGGTGCCGCACACACACAATGGAAGACCCCGCAACAGCCGAGGAAAGCGCTGCATAAAATTCCCATGCTACCGCAACATCATCCCTGATAGCAGGATCTGCCTCCCTGACTTCCTTAACGCTGAGGGAGTCGCTGGCAGAGGTTATCATAGGCATGGCAAGATCTGTATCCCCCTTTAACGCGGCATAGCGGATCCGTTCCATCACGGAGTAGGAATACTCAAACCCATATCCGAGCGACCCTGTATACGGATCAATCATAATATGGTCCGATTTAACACCGATTTCACGGAGAAGTATGTTGAGTTGTTTTGCAAGATTGATGTCAATTGGGGATTGTGCTACAACGGAATGGTTATACGCCATCGCTGCAGCGGCAACACTACGGTACCTCCCTGCCTCGGCTGTACCAAGGAGCAGGAGTTCCCCCTGCCCGGCCTCACCACACCTCTGGAATACTTCTGAGTCGATCGATGGTTCATTGCTCCCTTCAATGATCAGTGGAAGTCCGGAACTGGATAATACTTCTTCAGTTACCTTGGTAATTGAGGGGAAGTCGTCAAATCCGCGACGTTTTGTACTGGTCAGGTATAGCCGGACAAGGTCAGCCCCATATTGTTTTTCAGCTGCCCCCGCCCATTCCTGGGTAGCAGTGACGAGATCGCCAGCATAGGAAGTCACTATCGTGGACCAGTATGCAGGGTCATCACAAATTTCAAACGCCACAAGAGGGATCGAGCCCTGCCCGGTTTTCATCCCTATGAATGGAAGATCTGATTCACCGCCTATACGGTATGAAACCGACCTTGTTCCGCCTTCTGCCTTTGTTGCACCAAGGACGATATATTCAATTTTTCCGCCCTGATCCGGGCTGTTTTCTGCCATCAACAACCACCTCAGAGTAACGGTTTCATCGTGAGCGACGGGTGCTGAACTTCGTCAAGAAATGCAATCAGTTCCTCTAAGGTCGTCGCCTTCGTATCATCGGCAATTTTTTCAAACAGGTCAGGATGACCTAGTTCATTCAGTTTCTTAACGAGCCGATCTTTCAGTTCCTCTTTTACCAGGGAGGGGAGCCAGACAAGTCGTTCAATTCCCCCTTCATCCTGCAAAAACCGGTCAGAAAGGATGTAATTTTTAGAGATTCCGGCAAAACCCGGTGTCTGGGCTCCACCCCCGATTGTCCCGGCCAGCGTGGAAAATGACATCCCGGATGGTGTGTCCCCCTTGTATTCACGGTTCACGACCATGATACCATTCACTTCTGGGAGCATCAGCGCAATACACTCAAAGCACCCGCAGCAGGTCATAGGGTATTCCATGATGCTGTAAAGGGAACACCGTTCAACCTCGCCATGCGAGGCTTTCTTTACAAAGCGGTTCACCCCTTCAAATTCGCCCTTATCCCGGTCAATGACACCCCCTTTCTCTACCGGCTGGTTTGCTCCCGAAGGGGATATTTCATAGGCAATTTTTCCGTCCAGCCAGGATATTGCACCACATAATGCGGGCCTTTCAGGTGTGATAATACAGACATGGTTTGGTGCAAAGGTCTGGCAGAGCGTGCAGGAATAGAATAAGTCAACATCGGTATCTTTCATTCCCTGGATTCGCCTGTCGCGTTCCTCGTACATCGCCTCCGCTTCCTTTTTGCCTGCCTCAACCGCCTTAAGATCTGTCACCATGGTTACCTGGACGGCGTCCAGGAGGTCCGGGAAATCGATCCTGAACTTGGTCGCGATCAGCTTACCGATATGCTCGATTTTTATTCCATTCTTAACTGCTTCTTTTGATATCCGCACCCAGATGAGATCACGTTGTGCAACATGCCAGGAACCTTCACCATAATTGACAAAATTATGGATCCGCCGCTCTAAAACAGGTTCGAAGTCCTTTTTCATTGATTTTCCGGCGACCTCAACGATAATACCAAGCGGGACAGCCGAACCCTCCTTAACAGATTCGATTTCCGGACCGACTACACGGATCAGGCCATCCGTGACTTCAGATGCTGGTTTTACACGAAGTAACTCAAAGGCCGGAGAACGTCCCCCGCCGAATTCCACATACATCTCTTCTTTTCTTATGCTCTTGCCTTCAAATGCCGGGGAGCAGGACATTGGGATCGGAATAGCCGTGACCGTGACCTTGATCCCTTTTCTTTCCATCCCTTCCCTGACTGCGTCCTGGGGGACTGCAGTGATCCACTCGCCACCCTCATATCCACCAAGAGAAATGATAGGGATACCAAGGAGGCGGAGAGCGTCAACCAATGCAATGCCTTCATTATCGAGACCCGGAAATACTATGGCAACCGCCTTTGCACGCTGGTTTGCATAGGCAAGCAGCCTGCCCGGGTCTCCGGGGACTACCCCGCCGAACATCAGGGCAACACGGGTAATGATATCTACAAAATGCACACCATGGACCGATGTTGAACCGAGAGGAATAAGCCTGTATTCAAGTCCAAGTTTCACAGATGCTGACGAGAGAGAGGCCACCACGTCTCCTGCAAGGAAGGTGAGCATATATTTCTCCTGAAGTTCACGACATATCCGCGAGGCCGTATCGGCGTTACCTGGAGTTCCGATGACAAGGGCAAGACCAAGTATACTCCCGTCGACAAGGGAATACCCGAGTTTCCTGAGCACTGCATCCCCGATAAACCCGGAATAGGGGGAAGGTTCGCGACCGGGACCCTGTTCAGAAAAGGCCATTAATGACTCACATGCAACAAAAGGATTCTCACTGGTGAGCTGGTATACCTCGAGTGCTTCCTGTGACGAATGTACCGGGCGACCGGTCAGGGCATAGGCAACAGGCAGGTGATAGGCAGTCTCTTCATACGCAAGCGGCCCCTGGATAGTATTCAACTTTTTCTTCAGGCTTGCATTGCCAAGCGTTATAGCGGTCTTTATATCGGTCATCGGCATTTTCCTCTGTTACAAGTATTCCATCGCCATATGGTAAATTATTTCGGATAATCCCAATCTATTTGGGTGCCTGTAATCAGGCTGAACTTATTTTACACGGGATTATCCGGAATAGTAATCTGAACAATACTGCATGTTACCGTAATGACCCCCATCCCATGATAATGAGGGTATAAATGGTCACAAATCCGATTTTAAAACTATGAGCACGAAAGCTGCACTACAAGTCACTCAATGAATCCTTATATACTACTTCTATCAATGCTAATTGGCAAGAACACCTTATGGCGTGGTGAATGTTATGAAAATGGAACATGTTGATGGAAAAAATGCAGGAAAGGTCGTACTGTTTGCACTCTCAACGTGCGGGTGGTGTGGGAAGACCAGGGAATTATTGAAAGAACTCGGAATAGCCTTTGATTTTGTTTATGTCGATCTCCTCCCACCTGAAGAAATTGATGCGGCGATTGCACTTATTGAGAAAAATAACCCGGCCGGATCGTTTCCTACCCTTATCATCGATGACAAAAAAGTGGTAGTAGGGTTCAGGGAGGAAGAGATCAGGGGTGCATTCAGGATATGAACCTGGCGGATATCAGTGAAGAGGACGTTGAGAAAAAGTACCAGCTCCTTGACCGCGAAGCAAGAGATGGCGGTTACCACCTTGGCCCGGACAAGGAGTTCACAATAAAACTTGTCCGTGGATTGCTTAGAAACGAAGCCCGGTATGGCTATCCAGCGTGTCCCTGCCGCCTCTCAAGGGGAATAAAAGCTGAAGATCTCGATATCATATGTCCCTGCGATTACCGGGACCCGGATCTTGACCAGTATGGTGCCTGCTACTGCGCATTGTATGTTTCTGATGCTATCCTGTCGAATAAACAGTCCCTTTCGTCCGTGCCTGAACGAAGGCCCCCGAGGTGTGAAAGAAACAGCAGGAAAACGATTCATACAACCCAGACAGGATCCCTGTCATTCCCGGTCTGGCGCTGCAGGGTTTGCGGCTATCTCTGCGCCAGGGATGAAGCCCCCCTGGTCTGCCCGGTTTGTAAAGCTAAAAAAGACAGGTTTGAAAGATTTATGTAGAGATGGCCGGGGCATAGTATTGCATTGAAGGGAAAAATTTGACGCCTCTTTTTTCCCGGTTTCTAAATTTTCCCAGGGGATAATTGTACACAAATCACGTAAAAAAATGTATAAAGCCGGTTTTTCCGGGTTTTGGATTTTTTTGAGGGGTGTAATTGAATGGTACGGATGAAGGATCTGATAGATTCCTTTGTGTGGATTACCGGTACCTGACTAGTGCAATAATAATTAAATGAAACTCCGCTGCCGAAATGAAAAATTGTCCTGTTCCTCCCAGGACCTGTATTGCAAACTTCGACTATACATTTAACCACGACTGATATTTATACATATCTTATATAACAACAATAAGATGTATCCCGGAAAATATTTTTTATTACCTCGTTTTACCTGCATATTCCTCATTAAAGGGTATATATAGGTATTTTCATGACCGGGTGAGTATCTATAGGCAACAACTAGTATATGTGTCACTTACCAGGAATTTTTTGAAATACAGGAAGATATAAGTTAAAATTATAAATAGTCCGATAATTTTCATTTTAAGGTGATCGTTCAGGTGATTGTTGTAAATGCGCGCTTGATACGATATCATTGGAACTTTTTTCGATATGACTGCGGATATATGAACCATCAAATACTCCCTCTTCAATGATTTATTATGGCAAATAGTATCACCATCGAGGTGATTGGACTCCGCGACTCCTACTGTTCACCTTTTCCATGTGATGATGAAAGGAGTTGTGGTCTGACGGACTGTTATCCAATGGGAACTCTGGTCAGGGCATTTGAGGTACTCGAAACAACACTCCGGAAAGAATACGGGGACACCATATCCTTGAAACTGACCCTTATTGACGATGAAGTCCCCCCGTATGTCGAAAAAATTATTTCAGAACGCTTCCCCCCTATCCCAATTATACTTGTGAATGGGAAGATTACACCCATCGGGCGGATTTCACTACCTTTAATAAAAAAAGAGATTGAAAAGTGTCAGGCCTGATTATACAATTTTTGTAAGCAACCCGGTCTCCAGATCATAATAAAGACCGTGTATCAGGACACCCTCTTTTTCTATTGCATTGATGACAAGGGGATAAGATTTTAAATGCTCGATCTGCAGCCTTACATTCTCCTGTTCGATCATCCGTGAACGTTCCTTTAATTCTGCTGGCGTAACGGGCTTTGGGATCTTCGCATCCACACGCTTTTTTGCATCCATTGCATTGTTGAGCCAGTGAGGAATATAGGCATCATCAAGGTCCTTATCGAGGGCTTTTATTGCCCCGCAGTCGGAATGCCCGCAGATCACGATATGCTTGACTTTAAGATGCTTGATCCCGTACTCAAGCACGGTCGAAAGATTCCAGTCATTGAAGGCCGCAATATTCCCGATATTTCTGTGGATAAACAGGGTTCCCGGCATTGAATCAGTAATATGCCCTGTCTGTAATCGTGAATCCGAACACCCAATCCATAGTACCTGGGGTTTCTGCCCTTTTGCAAGCTCGTGATACACATCGATAAATTTCTCAAACTGTACAGTCCTAAATTGTTCATTCCCGGATAATAGATCTTCAATCGTCATTTTAATCCCCTAATTTAATAATTGTTTTCACTATCAAAAAAATCGTATTTATATTATTTGTTTTGTGCAGCGAATGAAATATCAATAGAGTTTTGTGTCTGCGAAAATCATCATCAACAGTGAAGAAAAGAAATCGATCAAATCTGTTCAATTTATAACGATCAGATAATCCATTTAATGAAGACCCTTACCCAGGTTACTATGGCAGAAAAAGATCTTGCACGGCGGTTCGTGGAAATAGACATCATGAGAGGCCTTGCGGTCATCATGATGGTCCTTTATCATGTCCTCTTCGATATCTATTTTTTTAATATCTACCCGGTTGACGTTTCAACCGGATTCTGGAAGCTTTTTGCCATGATAACGGCTTCTCTTTTCCTGCTATTAGTAGGGATTTCGTTTACGGTCAGTGCTGCAAGAGCAGAAGTGACCTTGAACAGACCGGATTTTTTTATGAAATACCTGAAACGAGGGATAGGGATCCTGCTTATTGCAGCCCTTATTACCATCGTAACCTGGTGGTACCTCGGGGAAGGCTATATTATTTTTGGAATCCTGCACCTGATCGGAATTTCCATTATTATCGCCCCCTTTTTTTTACACCGGAAGGTGCTATCGTTATATGGGGGTATACTGTTCATCGTTGTCGGTGCCCTTCTCCAGTCAGTCAGGGGGCCATTTTTCCTTCTCCCACTTGGAGTTCATCCGGTGTCCTTTTACAGTGTCGATTATACACCCATATTTCCCTGGTTCGGCCTCGTTCTTATTGGAATATATCTGGGGGAATTACTTTATCCGGGCGGCATGAGAGGTTTTTCACTCCCGGAATTCCCAAATTTATTTAAACTGCCACAATTTCCAGGAAAGGCACTCGCATTTCTCGGCAGGCACTCTCTTGCAATTTATATCCTGCACCAGCCGGTTATCATCCTGCTTCTCCACCCCCCATGGTGATGAACCAAAGAGAACACGTAATCCTGATTAATCGCAGGATAAATTATAAATAAAGAAAAATCGGGGTTTATAAGAAACACCTGTGAATATTTGTAAATTGAAAACTGTACAATCAGGGATTTGCTTTTGGCAGTGTAAACACGAATGCGGCTCCACCGCTTGAACCACCCTTGATACGGTCCTCGACCCAGATTTTTCCTCCATACCGTTCAACCAGGGTTTTTGAGATAAAAAGGCCCAGTCCTTTCCCGCTGCCCTTTTCCTCCCCGGTCTGGAACCGTACGAATATTACCGATTTCAGTTCATCCGGTACACCAGGGCCTTCGTCAGTTATAGTGACTTTTACAAAGTTATCAGGAATGTCCTGCACGTCAATGGCGATATGCACACCGGGTCCACCGAATTTTGCACTATTCCCAATAAGGTTGGTAAGGACTTCTGCAAGCAGGTCATCCGCCATTACGAGGGTATTGCACCCAGGGAAGTCAATCAATGCCGAAGGGTAATGCCGGATTTCCTGTTTGATTATGTTATCAAGATAAATAGCCTTAAAATCTAATTTCCTCTCCTGAATATGGCGAATAGTATCAAGGTTCCGTATGACTTCACGACTTTTCAGAACACCTTCGATTAATTTCCCTGCCACTTCTTTCTCTTTCCCGGACAACATTTCCATCAGCAGCTCACCATAACCAAGGGAGGCAAGGTTTGCATTGTTAATATCGTGTACCAGGATATCGAGGTACAGGTTGGCCTTCCTGTTTGCCTCGATCAGGTTATCGGAAAGCCGGATTTTCAGGACCGCACAACCAATCTCTTTTCCTATGGATTCAAGTACAACCCGGTCATCCTCTGCAAATTGCTCATTACCAGGACTTACAAGGCACACTAGACCGATCACCCTCGATTCGCAACAGATGGGGATAATTGCACTCAGCTGGTGTTTATGTGATTCATTTCCACACGAAGAGAATGTGGTATAAAGTGCATTTCCCTGGACCACGATATCATTAAACGGTGGTGTTGCGATCGGTATATTCAAGGGTAATGATGAGACACAATGTTCTTCCCCTGACCGGTAGTATGCCTCCAGGAGTTGCCGGTCTCCATCCAGAAGATAGATTGCCCCGGAAGTAATCGGCAGCAGTTTTTTTATTCTCCCAAACGATCTTTCCAGGAGGTCATAAACACTCTCCGAATTTGACGTGATGGTAATTACTTCATTTACCGTGGTAAGCTGGTTATTCCGGCGTTTTAATCCTTCTTCAGCTTTACGGATTGAGGTTATGTCCATGAATGTAATGACCAGGTGGTGCTCCGGCAGGCGTGCTGCAGTCACCAGTACAGGAAATAATATGCCCTGGCGGGTCCTGAAGGAAGATTCAACATCAGAAATACGGTACGCCTTTTCCAGACAGTCAATTGTTTTCTGGACCTTCTGGGAATCATCCCAGACAGAATTCAGGGGGATACCGATAATGTCTTTCGGCAGGTACCCAAGGCTTGCACCCGCACTTTTATTAACTTCCTCAATTACCAGCTCATCTTCCTGTTTCGCTACCAGGATCACACCAGCCTGGGAGCTGTTAAAGATAGCCTGGTAGCGTGCAGCCTGCTCGTTCAGGTTCCCTGACAGGGCCGATACGACCACTGAAACCGCGACAAGGACATAAAAACTCGCTGTAGCAGTCGCATATGTCAGTGGGGCAAGATCCAGGTAGGTAAATTGTGAAACGAGAACCAGTTGCAGGATCCCGATACCAACGGCATACAGTACACCTTTCTGGGGGTACCAGTACGCGGCAAGGATGATGGGTAGGAAGAAAAGGAGCGGTGCAAAAATTGATACTCCGTTTACCTGGCCAAAAATATCAAATAAAACTGCCCCGATAGTGGTGATTCCAATAAGAAAGAGTTTGATACTGTTTTTTTCCACCAGCTCAGTGGTTATCTTCATGGTGCACCTAAATCGGGAAATTTCAATTATCCTGGGAAAATTGCATATTTCCCGGGTTTCCAGGAGAGATTATGCAAACGTACCTATTCATTCGTTTTTTAATAAACCTTGCAATATAAATTTTACCCTGTCACGGTATCCTGTCACGAGGCAGGTACCTGCAGTTCATCTTGATACTAGAATATGACGAATATCCAGATATAAATTACCTGTGGAAAGTTCATGAAATTATAACCAATCGAAATACAAGAAAAAAATTATCACCTTCTTTCCGATTTGTTCTGGCCACGCCGGATTAGGAGTTGCGCATGATCAAAACAGCGCTTCGCTTCTTCATACCTCCCGAGTTCCTTGAGGCAGACGCCGCGGTAATTCCAGGCGTATACATGATAAGGATTCAGGTTCAGCACTGCATCGAAACTTTTTATCGCCTCTTCAAATAATTTTAAATCCCCGTTGTTCTTGCCAAGTTTTTCAAGTGCTTCACCCCTGTTGTAATAGACTTCCTCATCGCCGGGATTTATTGCAATAACTTTATTGAAGCACTGGATTGCCTCTTCGTATCTTCCGAGTTCCTTTAGGCAGATACCTCGTCCATTCCAAGCACCTACATGATCAGGTTCAATCTCAAGTACCCGGTCGAAAGCCTGGAGAGATTCCTGGAACTTCCCGTGTTTATAGTAAAGGTCAACACCCTTGTGGTACCATGAATTCGCCGTTTTCCCAAACATGCGATCAAATATGCCAGGTGATGCTGAATCAGGGGTATTTACAGCCTTTTCAGGCGCAACTTCAACAGGGATCATATCGGGTTTTTGGGATTTCCTGAATTCTGTGATATCTCTGATCGATTCAATAGCTCCAACGATCTCACCTTTAGGATTATATAGGGGGGTAGCTTTTGCCCAGAGAACCGATGGCTTTCCCCCGGGCCTTGCCTTTTCGGTTTCTGCTATCAACATATCACCCTCATGTTTAATAATCGAGTAAAATTTCCGCCTGGCTTCTTCATCAGGTTTGATAATCAGGTCAATAAGGATCGGACGTCGTGCCCCATAAAAGGGAAGTGCATACTCATGATTTCCCTTTCCCATGATCGCCTCTGCCTGTACACCAGTCATCTCCTCCATGGCCTTGTTCCATGAGATTACCGTCCCGCTGGTATCAATCGCAAATGTTGCATCAGGCAGGAAATTAATTATTTCTACGAGCAATTTCTCGGAGGCCTGCAGGTTCTGCTCAACATTCCGCCGCTGGAATGCCTGTTCGATCATGTGGGACAGTTCGGTGAACTGGGCCTTCGGATCACCCCCTTTCTGGAGGTAATAATCAGCCCCGTTATTCAGAGCTTCAATCACAACATGTTCCCGTCCTTTTCCGGTGAATATCAGGAATGGTGTGTCATTGCCTTCAGCCCGGAGGATCTTGAGGAACATGATCCCATCCATCAGTGGCATCTCGTAATCTGACACAATGACATCAAACTGCCGGTTTTTTAATATCCCCAGCGCTTCAAGCGCAGACCGGCAGGTTTCTACTGTGATTGACCCTGATTTCTCAAGGTACAGCCGTGTGATTTCCAGCAGGGCCGGCTCATCATCAACGAACAGGACTGATATCATGACACTCCATCCTGTAGTATGTTTGTCCCTGATCGTCCCATGGGATATCCCCTCCTGATGTAAATTGTTACCGTACTTATATATTAATTCATATTCCTTGATTGGCTGACTGCGCGATTCCACATTTCTCCGTCTCATTGCAGCTGCAGTGCATCAGGAACAGCCGGTAAAACACCTTATTGTGAAAGAAAATGCCAGGTACCGGGAGAAATCTGCAGCGTATCATCGAAAATCTTATATTATCTGAAATAGACAAAAGATGTACTGAAATTGATATGGTCCGGTTGACTGGTATCATCATATCAAGATGCCGTGGTGTCACGGCATATTTCTACATTTTTTTTAAACATAAATCCGGGTTATTCCGTTGGCTCTTTCTTGAATTCCGTGTCAATTTATTGTTAAAATGGACCATCATAAGTTAAAAGTATATAAACATATTGGCATGTTTGTTTTGATAATACTTTACATGTTAAGCATAATGTAGCATTAAGGCTCCACACCTTCACCTTTAGCTGATCTTAATGATACATACTCGGACATTTATTTGCACTTAATGCTCCATACATGATGCCCAAGTTTTTTAAATTTTAATGTTATTTTTGAAAGATATGTGATTTTTTAAATATTACACTATTATTGGTGTGTATTTCTATTACCCTAAGCGTTTCTGGTAAGGCTAATTTCAGGTTGTGGCTTTCAGATGAGTAGTATAGATTCTACTCCATTTTTAAATTCACTTTTCAATGTATAAACATTGAAACCACGGTGCTGCCTTGAATCCGGGTCAGGGGGATAAAAAAGGAGATATAATGGTTATTGTATTCACTGCAGTGTGACCAGTACCTCAATCGTCCCAGTGCCGCTCTCCAGTGCTCCCATGGCCTTGCCAAGGACAATTCCATTTGGATAAAACCCTTGACCATCAATAATTTTCGGAATTGCTTTCATCGCATACCCGGGGTTATTGGAAGTGGTCAGAAGATCACCCTCTTCAATCGGCCCATTGGTTGCATCCACCTTGCATGGCACCCTGCCGGCAACCGCAATAATCGCTTCTCCCGGATTCCCGCCCTCTTTAGCACCGAGCGAGACTCCCGGTTCCGTAGAAACAATCCCTGCTACATTGGTATCGTTTGCGATCGAGGATGGATGGAGCACTCCGCCTTTACCGATAACCATAACAGTACCGGGTGTGACGTTCTCAGTTACCGGCATATATTCGGCGACGTCTGAGTTGGGAATCTTTGTGCCCTTCGCATAGATATAGTTGGGAGTGTAGATACCGTACCCATTGGGAACATTGGTACTGGCATATAATCCGTATGATTGGTTGCTGTTTGCATAGACTCCCCATGCTCCGGGGCCGTAGGTATATCCAACAAGTCCAAAGGCGTTGGCTCCGGTGGTGACTGCAATGTCTCCATCGCTGCCGTCTCCGCTGGTAGCTCCATAAAGTCCATATGAGTTGGGGCCATTGGTGACTGCAATGACGCCATGGCTGGTGGAGCCCATGGTATGTGCATAGACTCCATCGCTGGAGGGGCCGGAGGTGGATGCATGGACTCCATTGCTGTTGGATCCCGAGGTATATGCAAAGACTCCATCGCTGTATTGACCGGTGGTACCTG
>Ga0194039_1000057_pt1 | contig 71934 bp, 61 predicted proteins | sample JunL228m_MetaG_FD_148679 | JGI IMG/M metagenome (GOLD analysis project Ga0194039, IMG submission 148679) | Anoxic zone freshwater microbial communities from boreal shield lake in IISD Experimental Lakes Area, Ontario, Canada - Jun2016-L227-8m | ecosystem: Environmental > Aquatic > Freshwater >...
CCGCTGGCAACGCCGCCACCGCCGCCGCCTCCACCGGAAGCCAAGCCGCCGCCAGCGCCGCCGAGGCCGGAGCCGCCGTTGACGCCAGAGCCGTTGCCGCCAACGTCGCCGATATGGGATCCACCGCCGCCGCCGCCGCCGGCCACAAAAAGAGGGATATTCCCTGCGGTGTAAACAAAGGTGCCGCCACCGCCGCCGCCAGCGGGGCCGATGCCGCGACCGCCGATAGCAATAGAGAGCACCGTTCCACTTGTCAGATTAACCGTACCACTTACCAAGGCCCCAGAACCAGGGCCGGCACTACCAAACGCTCCAGCAGCACCCGCACCGGTGAATGTATAGGTGCCGGTCGTCGGGATCGTGTAGGTCACTACGGCGCCCGTAAAGTTAAAGGGGATGGTCTGGGCTGATAGTGTCCCGTGTATGCAGAAACCTGTAACAAGGAGCAGTGCGGCAAGGTGGGATTTAAGGAATTTCGTCATGGATGTGGGCAGGTTGTTGAAATGCACGATGCTCGGTGAAAAAGAAGGGATACGAAAAAAAAATTGAAGCATCGTAGTGATCAATCACCTCACTTACAAGCAAACATCATGCCTTCCTTGATCACAGAGCAAGAGCCTCCCTTCCTCAGCTTTTGTGAATTCTGTGCCTCTTGTGGCCAAATTCTACTCTGCTTTATCGCAAGTACCGCATGTTACCGATCAGAGGAGGAATGCTATCACTTCTTATCCGGTTCGAGATGTACGGTGACATCCTCCAATGGCAAAGTTAAGGCCATGAGGCGGTCTTTCACCGCATGAGAGATGCCGTGTCCTTCGCGGACGGAGATCTCACCGTTTACCCGGATATGGAGATCGGCAAGGTAGGCGAGGCCGCTTTTACGCACGCGGCACTTTTCGGCACTGAGGACGCCCGGCACAGCACATGCCTCGGACAGGATGGTGGCCTTTGCCTCGTCGGATACTTGGGCATCCATCATTTCTCCCAAAGAAAGCTTCAGCATGTTGAAGGAGCTGTAGAAGATCACGATACAGGCGAAGAGGGCGGCCCAGTCATCGGCAGCCTCGTAACCATGCCCCCCCACAAGGCTGATCGAGATACCGATGAAGGCGGCGATCGATGTCACGGCATCGGAGCGATGATGCCAAGCATCTGCCAGAAGGGCATTGCTTCCAATTCGGTGAGCCTTGCTTGCCATGACCTGATAGAGGGCTTCCTTTACCAAGATCACCCCAAGAAGGATCAGCAAGGTGTAGGGTGAGGGGCGGTGAGGAGTGGCACCATGAGCCACTGCAGCGAGTTGAGTGATGCTTGTATGGGCAATGACGGCTCCAGCGATGGCCAAGACCAACGCTCCGATCAGTGATGCCAGGGATTCGGCCTTCCCGTGACCATAGGGATGTTCCTCATCGGGGGGTTTGGCGGCGTATCGGAGAGCTCCCCAGATCAATAGGGAACTGAAGAGATCGAGAAGGGATTCTACTCCATCAGCTACCAGCGCGTTTGAACGACCGATAATTCCACCCGTGATCTTCCCGGCAGAGAGAAAGAGATTCAGAAAGACCCCTGCCAGAACCGCCCGTTGACCTTCAGAGGCCTTGGCTTGGATTTTATCACTCATCGCGCACCTCTCTAATGTAGTCCGCTATGGCCTGACGAAAAGGGGAGACAAGATCAGCTTTTGCTTTGACAAAAGCAGGACGAAACCAAGGTTGAAGACCGAGTAAATCTGGAGTCACAAGAATTTGACCATCGCATGCAGCACCACTTCCAATGCCAATGGTCGGGATGTCCAGTTTTTCTGTAATAATACCTGCAACAGGAGCATCGACTAATTCAAGAACAAGGGCACAACACCCCGACTCCTGAAGTGTGAGTGCCGAGGCCAAAAGTGATTGAGCCTCAGCTTCCGTTTTCCCCTTTTTATGGTATCCTCCCTCCTCGCGAACATGCTGGGGAAGCATGCCAAGATGTCCGATAACTTCTATTCCTTCTGCTGTGATGGTCTTAATTTGCTGAGGGAGGCACCCCTCAAGCTTGACGGCATGGGCTCCAGCATCAATCATGCGTCTTGCGTTGGTAAGTGCCTGATCTGTTGTGTGATAAGAACCATAGGGAAGATCGGCGGCCACAGGCACTCGTAACGCTCCTCGCCGCACTGCTCTCAAATGGTGCAGCATTTCTTCCATCGTGACATCCACAGTGTCTGGGTAACCAAGCACCACCATGCCCAGTGAGTCTCCTACAAGAAGCAGATCAATTCCTGCCTCATCCAAAAGCCGTGACGTAGGGTAATCATAGGCAGTTAGCCATGCCTGTTTATCTCCATTTAACTTAGCTGATACAAGAACTTCTTTAAGATTCATATCAATTTAATCATTAATGTGATATGAATATTTATTACTTATTATAAATAAATACTCCATGCAGTTAAAAGACCATCCAGGAAGCTTCATGTGAGGTCGAATTTCCGAGAGGGGCTTTAGGACAAAATAACGCTCCGTCATCCGAGGGTGAGGGACTTGGAGAAGGGGGTGGTTCAGTTGTAAATCGTCACAGTAAAGGATGTCCAAGTCCAAACAGCGAGGTTCATGAAATCCATGTTTTAGGGGGCGCCCTAACTCAATCTCCAGAGTCTGCAAGCGATTCAACAAGCTCAACGGATCAAGAGAGGTCTCCAACTCTGCAACGGCATTGAGAAACAAAGGAGAGCCGGGAAGGCAATCAACGGGCTCTGTTTCCAGATTATTGGAAACAAGAAAGTCACCTTGCTCATGGATCATGCGGAGATTTTTTAAAGCAATTTCCAACATGGAGTGACGATCGCCGAGATTAGAGCCAAGTGCAATTCCGGCACGCATGAGAATATAAAGAGGTGCCTCTGCCTAACTTAATCCAAGGACATCCTGCATATCATAAAGCCCTGATTTCTGATCGCGGGCCCAAAGGGCAGCCCGTAAAGCCCCCCGCGCAAAGGTTTCCCTGCTTGAAGCGCGGTGGATCAACTCGATCCGATCCCCGGGGGCAGCCAGCAGCACGGTATGATCGCCTACAACATCGCCACCCCGCACCGCATGAACTCCGATCTCGTTGAGAGTCCTTTCTCCAACCATCCCTTCGCGGCCATGACGCACATCCTGCTCATAATCAAGACCCCGAACTTCTGTAAGGATTTCAGCCAAACGCCGCGCTGTACCGCTGGGAGCATCTTTTTTAAGGTGATGATGAATTTCAATCACCTCGGCATCATATTCAGGGCCGACTATTTCTGCTGCCTTTCTGGAAAGCCAGAAGAGGGTATTCACTCCGACGCTATAATTAGGAGAGAAGATGACAGGTATTACCTTCGATGCTTCGCTGATTAGAGATCTTAATTCATTATTATGTCCAGTAGTTCCAATGACAATAATCTTACCTAATTCCATGCATTTACGAAGCACCCGTTCCGTGGCTTCGGCATGGGAAAAGTCAATAACGGCATCGGTTTTTGATACAGCTTCGAGGGATTCTTCTTCGTCAATGGTTCCTGAGAGTTCAAATGATGGATTTTCATCAATGGAGCTCAAAAGCGCTTTTCCCATTCTTCCTTTTGATCCATAAATAACCACTTTAAGTTTTTTCATAGCAGTAAGTTGCAATTATAGAATATCAACGGATTTTAATGTCCTAAGCAGAAGCTCTCTGTTCGATGGAAGCATTTCACAAAGAGGAAGACGGACATCTTCAGCGGAGACTCCCTTTGCCGCTAGAGCAGTCTTGATCGGAACCGGGTTTGGCTCGATAAACAGGTCACGGAAAACTGGGTAGTAGCGTTGATGCAACGAAAGCGAGGTCTCCAAATCGCCCTCAAAGAAGCTCTGAACCAGTGCCTGAACCTCACTGGGTATAATATTGGAGGCAACACTGATGACTCCCACGGCTCCAGCCACAAGAAACGGAAGTGTTAGTGAGTCATCTCCAGAGAGAATCTCAAAGCTCTCCGGAAGGACTGCCCTCAGTTGATTAACGCGCTCGACACTCCCTCCCGCCTCTTTGATGGCGACGATATTGGAACAATCAGATGCCAATCTGGCCACGACAGAAACAGGAATTTCGATGCCGCATCGCCCCGGGATGCTGTAAAGAATGATCGGTATCGAGACGGCATCGGCTACGGCTTTGAAGTGGCGGTAAATTCCCTCTGCTGAAGGTTTGTTGTAATAAGGAGCCACCAGGAGAGCTGCGTCAGCACCCAGCTTTTCGGCCTCGATGGTGAGTTCCACTGCCTCTGAGGTAGCATTGGAACCCGTGCCTGCAATCACCAAGGTGCGTCCTGCGGCGGCGCTAACCGCCACTTGAATGACTCTGCGATGTTCCTCGTGACTGAGGGTAGGGGATTCACCGGTCGTCCCTACGGCAACAATGCCCGAAATACCAGCCTGTATCTGTGATTCGATCAGTGAGATCAGGGCATCTTCATCAAGCGCGCCCTCTCGAAACGGGGTGATGAGCGCTGTATGAGCTCCAGCAAAAGAAAGGGATGTCATAAATGAGGGGTTACAGAGTGATGCTGCCATCAAAAACAAAATCGGCGGGGCCTGTGAGGGTGACTTCGTGAAAATGTCCATTTTCCAGATTAAATCCCACCTCCAGGTCATCACCTCCCATGACTTGAACCCGGACGGGCGAGGGGGCGTCGGTCAGAAGGTGGTGGATCAGCGCAGCAGCGACGACACCAGTACCACAGGCAAGGGTTTCATCCTCAACGCCCCGTTCGTAGGTGCGAATAGCTAGAGAGCCTGGAGCTAAGATCTGGACAAAGTTGGCGTTTGTCCCCGCAGGGGCAAATCGTTGATGCAGTCGGAGCGCTCTCCCTTCCTCAAACACGGAGACAGATTCCAGATGATCGACAAATACCACCGCATGGGGCACACCCGTATTAAGAGAGTGTACCTCCCTATCCTGTCCAAGAAGCTGAAGGGAATGTGCGATTTGAACGCTGTGAGGGGGGCTCATCCTAATCTTTACCCGATCCTCATCGAGGAGTTCGGCGGAAATAATCCCAGCCTGAGTGCTAAAGGAAAGCACGCCCCGGTCGAGTCCGATAAGATCTGACGCAAAACGGGCAAAACAGCGGGCCCCATTGCCGCACATGTCAGCCTCTCCTCCATCGGCATTGTAATAGCGCATCCGAAGCAATTCGGGTGTGCCTTCCACGGCCAGAAGACCATCGGCCCCTATCCCCCGATGCCTGTCACAGAGTCCGGAGATTTGTTCCTTGGTCAAAGAGAGGTTGCCGTCGCGGTTATCAACCATCACAAAGTCATTTCCAGCACCGTTCATCTTGGTGAACTCTAAAATCATCGGAGCATTATCACTACCCGTCCCGCCTGAGTCACGCCACAAAGTACGATTATCTGTTGTGGATGATCGTTGTCGCAATCGCCACTCCGCTCATAAGGATTCCCAAGATCAGGATCACAAGGGCTATGGAACATCCTGGATGAAATACTCCAATGAACGCCCCGGCAAAATAGATGAAGAAAACAAGAAGTGGAAAAACGGGGGCAGAGCGGGGAGTAGTGTGCTCTTTCAAGAAAAAATCGCCTATCAAAGACATTGCCTTCGAGATGCCTGCCGTCAGGGTGCTGGTAATGACCACAGTGATGCCTGCGCCGGGTACATTCAGCGCAAGTGCCGCCACGCTTTGCATTCCCATGGCAAAAGCTATTACCAGAATGTGCGTTATGGAAAAGAGCCCGGAAAACAGTAAGAGTGAGGCTCCGCAGGAAATAATGACTAACGCATCAAGAAAAATCACCAGAGCGGTGGTGTTAAGGGATAAAATATTTTTCAATCGGATCAGGAGGGCTGCGAGACAACACCCCAGACAGAAGATCAGCAGGACAAGTGCCGGACCAGCGGCCTGTGCCAAAGGTGATGTTCTCACAAGGGATGTGGCGATCAGCACCGCATTCCCAGTCATATTTGCTGGAAAAATATCCGCGCTTTGAAAACCAATCGCATCCACGCATCCGGCCACCAGAACCATGATTAGCACGAGAATACGGCGAAGCGTTTCTGGGGCCGAGAGCATATCATCAGGTGGCCTGATTTCTAACCGCCTCCGCAATGGGTCTCACAAAGTCAGCGATGCGCTCTGGCAAATCGGGCTCATTCCCATATTCAGCAATCTTTCGCACGATGGCACTGCCGACAACCACTCCGTCAGCAAGTCCGGCGACAATGGCGGCCTGCTCAGGGTTGGAAATCCCAAATCCGACGGCAACTGGCACCTTGGTAAGTGCTCTGATTGCCTGAACTCGTTCGGCAATATCCGTGGAAAGGCTTGTCTGTTCACCCGTAACACCCTCCCGAGAAACATAGTAGATGAATCCCTCAGAGGCATCCGTGATTTCTTTGAGTCGCTCTGGTGGAGTCGTTGGGGCAATCAGTCGAATCGTCTTTAACCCGGTGGAGGAAGCTAGTTCTGTATTCAGGGATGCCTCCTGGGGAGGAAGATCGAGCAAGAGAAGTCCGTCAGCTCCAGCTTTTGCTGCATCAGCCTGAAACTTGGCAAATCCGTAGATATAGACCGGATTAAGGTAGGCAAACAGCACGATGGGAATCTGACTGGTTTTGCGGATTTCACGGACAAGATCGATGATGCCGGAAACCGTGGCACCTGCGGTCAAGGCACGATTTGCAGCAGCCTGAATGGTTGCTCCATCAGCAAGAGGATCGGAAAATGGGACTCCCAGCTCCAGGAGATCGACTCCGGCACCCTCAAGTGCCACCGCAATCTTAGCGGAGATCTCCAATGACGGATCGCCACCGGTGATGTAGGCGATCATGGCAGTGCGGCCAGTTGTTTTAAGCTGCTTAAAGAGAGAGTCGATCCGGTTCATGTGCTAAAGAATCGATTAAAGGGAAATTCAGACCCTGAGACAATCACTATAGAACTTTCGCAGTAATCAATAACTACAGATAATATATGTCATGAATAGTGAAAGTATAAAATCGAAAGGACACACTTTACAGCTAGAACGAGTCTCCTTGCCCTTACGGAGTTGGCTTTCTAATGATCTCAATCCGTGCCACCGTGCTATCAGTGCGATTGGTTCTCGTTGTCATATCGCTCGGTCCGCGGTATTGGAACCCTGATATATCCGTAGCCTCGGAGAGCATTCTTGAAAGCTCAGGCCATTGACTGCTTTGAATAATCACGATGATTCTGATCAGATCATGATCGTAGGCCTCGACAAATTGGTAATGATTCTTTCGCAGGACATCCTCCACCTTTGAGGAAGCGGAATCCAATGTTGCGGGCGGAACCACCTGAATTTGAAATCCGTCCTTATCGGCAATAAGTTTTGGAAGCGGCATGGCATTGGATGCTGCTTTTTCAACCGTTGCCCGAAGATTTGCCAAATCCGATGATGGCTTTGTTTCATTCGTCTTGGGGAGAGTTTCCTGGACTGGCTCCTCGGTCTTAATTCCCGAATGGCGGAATTTATTGAATGCAATGCCAATCGCCGCATAGGGCACGGTGAAGAGCGCAACGAGCACCACAAGCAGAACACCGATCAGCAGGACATAACTAAGACCGGATTTTTTGGAATCCTCATCGGTGCTCATCTTCTCGGTAGCATTGCGTCCACTCCAGTACACTGCAAGCCAGATATTGATTTTCATCGACTCGTCGCCATCGGGATTGACCCTCTCCCTTCCCTGTCGGATAATCAAGGGCTACCCATGTCCGTTTCCCATACCCGTAATTTTTGCATCATTGCCCACATCGATCATGGGAAGACCACCCTCTCGGATCGGTTGTTGGAAACCACGGGCACGATTGCCAACCGAGACAAACAAGATCAGTTGCTTGACTCCATGGATCTGGAAAGGGAGCGCGGCATCACCATCAAGTCCCACCCCGTCAGCATGCAGTACAGGGCTAAGAACGGTGAGATGTACACCCTCAATCTCATGGACACACCGGGCCATGTCGATTTCGCCTACGAAGTCTCACGGAGTCTTGCAGCTTGTGAGGGAGCTCTCCTGATCGTCGATGCCGCTCAGGGCGTCGAGGCCCAGACCATGGCCAACATTCACCTCGCCCACAAGCAAGGCCTCGCCATCATCCCAGTGATCAACAAGATTGATCTTCCTAACGCAGACCTTCCAACCGTCAAGAAGCAGCTCGAGGATCTCCTTGCCATCCCCGCCGATGAGGCGATCGAGGCCAGCGCCAAAGTGGGGATAGGTATTGAAAATATTCTAGAGTCGATCGTCGAGCGTATCCCCTGCCCTCCCACCGGTGATGAGACCCTCCGGGCGCTTGTCTTTGACTCCCTCTTCGACACCTATCGTGGAGTGGTGAGCTATATCCGTGTCTTTTCAGGCGATCTCAAGGCTGGTTCGCAGGTCCGGTTGATGTCCACCAATCAATCCTACGATGTGAAGGAAGTAGGCATCTTCACCCCCAAGATGACCGCCACAGAGAAACTCTCCGTTGGCGATGTCGGCTACTTCATCGGCAACATCAAATCCACTGCCGAAATCAAGATCGGCGATACCCTGACCGACGCCAGAAAGCCTGCCAGCGAGCCTCTGCCTGGATTCAAGGAAGTTCAGCCGATGGTCTACAGCGGTATCTATCCCATCAATACGGCCGACTTCGAGCCTCTCAAGGCAGCCATGGGAAAACTCCAGATCAATGACGCGGCCTTCAACTACATGCCGGAGAGTTCGGTGGCACTCGGTTTTGGATTTCGCTGCGGTTTCCTCGGACTCCTACACATGGAGATCATTCAGGAACGCCTCCGCCGCGAATACGATATGGACATCATCGCCACTTATCCAAGTGTCATCTATGAAGTCGTGAAGACCAATGGCGATCTGCTCATGGTTGACAATCCGGCCAATCTTCCCGACATGAGTGTCGTCGAGGAGATCCGTGAGCCCGTGGTGAAATGCTTCGTCATGGTTCCCAATGAGAATATCGGCGACATCATGCAGATCATGATGGACAAGCGTGGCGTAGTGGAGACCACCGATTCCATCGATACCCGCAGGGTCATGATCACCGCAGTCCTGCCGCTCAATGAGATCCTCGTCGATTTTCATGACAAGATCAAATCGGTCACACGCGGCTATGGATCCATGGACTACGAGCCAGCGGGCTATCGCGCTGACCGCATGGTAAAGTTGGAAATGCTCGTCAATGGCGAACCTGTCGATGCCTTCTCCAGTATCGTCCATCGTGACAAGGCTGAAGCCCGAGGCCGATCTCTGGCAGCCAAATTAAAAGATGTCATCCCAACCCAGATGTATCAGGTGGCCATCCAGGCTGCTGTCGGGGGCAAGATCGTAGCTCGCGAGAGCATTAGCGCCATGCGAAAGAATGTCACGGCCAAGTGCTACGGCGGCGACATCACGCGTAAGCGCAAACTCCTTGAGAAACAGAAGGAAGGTAAAAAGCGAATGAAGGCCATCGGCCAAGTCAACATCCCTCAGGAAGCCTTCATTGAGGTGCTCAAGACGAACTGAGGGTGGGATCAATCTGGTCTTCAATAGACTTGACCAATTTAAAATTCTGCTGCATTTCTCTTTTTGACAAAAAATCAAAATAAATTCATAAACAAAATAAATTCATAAAATATGAAAATCATGCGTTCCTCATTCATGTGTAGATCGGTTGTATTTTCCATGCTGTTTCTTTTTGGATGTCTTCTTACAGCCAAGGCCCAACTGAACATGCTTTTTACCAATGATATTACGGTTTCTGGCTGGAGTTCTGATGCAATCTATGTCACCATCCTTCGCGGTCAGAAATCCACATCGCCACTGACTGCAGATTTCCTGCCTGATATAACCTATGTAAATAATACTTCTTTGAGCCCGTTTTCTTGGAACTATGCCACAAACATTCTGGTTGATCAAGTAGCAAACCCAACAAATAGTAACATGCAAGTTTTTGCAGGTTATACCACCAATTATGGTCAAGGTTATTCTGATTCGATTAAACTTTCCACCATCATCAATAACGGTGGACTTCAATGGGTCTCAAATGCATCCTCAGCTCAAATAATTGTTTCTTATGGGCAGGCAATCGATTCGACATTTGTAAATTTCCAAACAAATTACTTATATAGTAACAATACCGCTACAAGTACTACACCTTATATACAACAAAACGCCTTCTATTGGAATGGTCAATTGGCTCCTAATAATCCAAGCGATCCAAGTTATAAAATTCCATATCAAAATTTTGAGATTACATATACAGGTACGAACGTTGGTGACCAAGGGGATATAACAGCGATTAACTACATGGGCAGCTTCCTCAGTATATCTTCTTTTCAAAGTACCAATGCCACAGGTACACCTTTGCAGACTGTTGGATTCCTCGAAAGTAACACTACTCAAGTAGGGTCCCTGCTAAGTACATTTACAAATATTATCGGACCGTCAGGATACGGCAACACTGTTAACGCAAGTATTGTTACAAATGACACAGGTAAAGTTGTCCGTGTTATCGGTCCCAGTCAGTTTATTGGACAAAGCAATGGTTTAGGCACTTACACGAATCTTGCATCCTACTTGGGTTATGTTCAGACAAGTACCAGCAGTAATACTGTTTTGTCCAATAGCTCTAGTTACAATACTGTACAATATATTGCCAATAGTGGTGGAAATTATACCAATGTACTAATAACCTTTACCCTTACTAATGCTGTGACCGGAGATCAAAACAATGGTTTTGGACTTAGTAGCGCTGGAACTGTAACTGCTGTTCTTATTGGTTATGCAAGCAGTAATGTAATCTCCCAAACGACGAATACATACACCAACATTCAAATGGTTGTTCCTGCACAATACCTAAATGGTGGAAGCAACTACCCCACGGCAGCTGCGCAGTTCATTTACGGTGCAAGTGCTGGAACATCTAATTATTTTGTCCAGAATGCAAGTTACAGCAATTTATCTGCTTTGTTAACTGGATCGGGAGGCAGTGAAGCGTTTGTAACTGGTGGTGGATCCAATGCTTTTCCAGCTGTGCAATCTCAGATCTACGGCGAACTTTCTGCTGCATTCGCTTTCGGACTTGCAGGCAGCACTAACACGAATAGTGCAGGTATCGCCATCGGATCAATGCCAAGTGGACAGTGGTGGATCGCTAGTAACGGAGTCTTACCATTCACAAATGCCCAGACCAACAGCGCATATTATGATATCTGGGCTTCAATTATAGATAGTAGCTCATCCAACAGGGTTTACGGATATGCTTACTCAGACCGATTTGGAGGAACTAATAGCCCGTTAATTAACGATTTGCAATACAACGGTTTGCCTGTCGGAAGCTGGCAAGTCACGATAGGTGCTCCGCTCGTAAGTTCTATAAATTCCGTACCTGAGCCTGCCACCCCATTCCTTCTAGGTTTTGGCTCACTTGCTGGATTGGTTGCTCTGCTCCGATCGCGCCGTAAATCGTAATACCAACAGCTTGGTGGTGGATTCAATTACCCACTTTCGTTAATCAGAACATTGAGAAGCTAAGTTGCTCTTCATCTGCTGGCAGGTAGTGAATTGCTCTGCTTTAACGGGCTCATCCTTGCGATCCAAGTCAAGAGGAGGCTTCGCTGTGCGGGATCGCTGACTCTGGGAGCCTCCATGGCAAGCAACGAGACTCCCTTCTCTGGCTTACCCCTTTTCTCATAGACCCGTGCCTGTTCCAGACGGAGTCGAAATTTTACCTGGGGGTCTCTCGCGATCTGTGATGCATCCCGGAAGCTCGCTCCAGCCGCCGCAAAGACTCCCGCATCATACTGTGCGGCTCCGAGTGCCTCGAGATAGAGGCTTTCACCAGTTTCCCTGGCCCGCACTCCGAGATCGTGTGCAGCCAGGAGGACATTCCCCTGATGATTCAGAATAATCTGCCGATAGTCTGTCCATAGAGTTGGTGTCACGGCATTGGCATTGGTAAACGCCGCATAGGGACGGTACAGAGGATCACCGACCAGGATGCTCATCCATGAGAGGACTGGCTGTGCTCCGTAATAGCTCTCAGCAAGGTTGCTGCCTGCCAGCAAAGACTCCTCCATAATCCCAAAATCAGTGGTAAAAATCAGGTAAGGTTCATAGACATTTCCCACCGAGGCACTGGCACCTTTTTCGATCAGCGGCCCAGTCCAACCCTTCCCTGGATCGTGCAAGGTCGTGGCACTGAAGGAATGGAGATGTCCGGCAACAGCTCCGGGCATAAAGTGAAAGGCCGTATCCCGGAACGGGCCATCGATACTATCTGAATACCAGCCAAAGTATGCAGCAGCCTCGGTGATAGGAAATCCTGACTGAAAGGTCTCAGGAAGATCATCGCTGAGCACAGGAATTCCGTGCTTACGCATCACCTCCCCTGCCTTTCTGATCCACTGATCTCCTCGGATGTAGCCCGGGTCTGTCACGGAGCGAAGATCGACATACCCCCAGCCCCAGAGTCCTTCTTTCTCTGCACTGATGCCCTTGCTTATCATTGCTTTGATAGCGTTCACACTCGGCCCATCGAGCCTTCCCACCAGCAAAAGTTGAGGGGGGATACGCAGCGGTGTATCAGCTTGCTTGCTCTTGCCGGAGGGCTTGGAACCATCTGGCGACTCAATTGGTTTTCTGCAAAGCGGATTATTGAGGACTCCAGAGATCTGAGAATTGTAGAGACCCAGTATCGAGAGTTCAGAGTCCACCGAGGCTGCCGTGCATGAACCAAAGGGTGGCGGCTGGAGTTTGGCATTATCGCCGGGATAATTGGTACATTCGGCTATCTTCAGTGGTATCCCACGGATCACAGCGGCGTAATGAATGCAGGATGCAGATACAACAGGATGATGATTTTCATCCTCGGACATCACCCAGAAGCCACGCCCTATTATTTCCTGACGGAGAGGAACGGCGATAGTGGTATCATACTCAGTGCGTGAGATTTCCTCATTCGTAGAAACTCTCAAACCGATCTCCCTTGTGATATCAATCGATCGGGTCGCGCAGTAATAATCGGCCAGAGATTTGGAACTGGGATCGTCCTGATTGTAGATGACTATTGTCGAGGCGGCATTCTCCTGGGGGGTACCAGCGAGTACATTCAGCAGGGAGAATATCCCCGTCAGAGCGAAAGAATGTAAACGAAAGCGTCCCATCACATTCCAAGCCGTATCTTCAGGCCATCATAAGCCAGTTGCATCGTAGCAGGTAGCTCTGCCTCCTTCGAAGCGTGGGAGACATCGTGACTCATGTGAGTGAAATAGGTCGAGATCGGAAAAATCCCCCGTGCTGATTCAATCGCCTGATCGAAAGTCATGTGCGTGTGATGAGGCGTGTCCCTCAAAGCATCGAGAACTAGGACATCAACTCCCTGCGCCGCTTTCAGGGCCATTTCGGGCACACTGCTACAATCGGTGAAATAGGCGAGTAGTTTCCGCCCAAACCTACTGATGACATAGCCTGTGGTGGTGAACTTTCCATGAGGCAGCGCCACAGGCAGAATCGTCATCTCACCGAGCCGAAATGGTTCGTTATGGGTGATTGTGTGGGGATCGAGGCGGAGATAGTTTTTCCATGGTTTTGGATCGTCGAAGGCGTAATAAAAATTGCTCCGCAACTGTTCCATCGTATATGACGTTGCATAGACCGGCATTTCTCGATCCTCCAGTTCACAAAAACGTCTCATGTCGTCAAATCCCATGATGTGATCCGAATGGGCGTGGGTGAAGAGAGCGGCACCGATACTCTTCACTTTCTCCCTGAGGCATTGCATCCTGAACTCTGGCGTCGTATCGATCACGAAGCTCGTGGCATCCGCCTGCACCAAAACAGAGGTTCTGGTACGATTATCCCGGGGGTCATCGGAAAGGCAGACGGCGCAATCGCAACCGATCGCTGGAACCCCCTGGGAGGTGCCAGTTCCGAGAAAGGTGATTTCGAGTGATGGCATGACTTGTTCTTAAAGGCTCTACGCTGGCATAGTATCGTCCATGTCGGCAATGCTCAGGTCACTCCGAATTCGTAATCTTGCACTCGTCGAGGAACTCACATGGGAACTTCCTGACGGTTTTACCGCCGTCACCGGAGAAACGGGAGCTGGCAAATCGATCATCATCGGAGCTCTCAAGTTCCTTCTGGGGGAAAGAGCAGACCGCGGAGTCGTTCGCTCGGGTGCTCCATCGGCGGGAATCGAGGCGGTCTTTGTGCTCGATGACTCCAGTGAAATTGACTCCCTGCTGGAAGATCGCGGTGTGGACTTGTGTATGGATGGAGAACTGATTCTCAAGCGTTCCATAGCCACCGAAGGGAGCAGTCGTCAATTCATCAACGGAAGCCCCTGCAATCTTTCCCTCCTCAAGGAACTTGGCAGTCTGCTTGTCGATCTTCATGGCCCGCATGATCATCAGTCCCTCTTCAGTCGCCACGAGCAGACCCTCTTACTTGACCGTTATGCTGATGCCCTTGCATTGAGAAAATCGTATCTGGAGTGCCGTACGGCTGTGAATGAAGCACTCCGTGAGATTGAGGAGCTTGAGAACAGCAGCGGTGGCCTCGACCGCATCGCACGACTACAGGAAGAAGTGGACGAGATATCGTCCGCCAAGCTTTCTCATGACGAGGAAGAATTATTGAACAAACGCTACAAGGCAGCCTCGAACTGCCGTCGTTTGATCGAACTTTCCGCCGCAGTTGTCAGCCGTCTGGAGGATGAGGAACGCGGAGCTGGTCTTGCCGTCACTGAGTCGACCCGACTGCTTCGAGATCTAGGGCGGATTGATGAGAGGGCTTCTGAGTACCAGGAAAGTCTGGAAAAAATCATGGAGGGTCTTGACACCCTCATTTCAGAACTTCGTGACTATGCAGAAGAGATAGAGGTGGACGCTGGTGAACTTCAGCTTTTGGAAGATCGGGTCAACCTTATCGGTACGCTTCGGCGGAAATATGGTCCCAGTCTTGCCGAAGTCATCGCCCGGGGCGTGGAGTCGGCAGCGCAACTGGAACTGCTGTCATCCCTCTCCGAGCTTCAGGAAGCCGCCCGGAAAAAACTCGCAGCTGCCTCAGAACAACTCACGCTCTCCGCAGCCAGACTCGGCGAAAAACGTAGCAAAGGCGCCGCTCAACTCGCAGCAACTGTTGCCCGTGAACTTGCCAGTCTCGGTTTCCGGCAGGCGGGCTTTGAGATTACACTGGAGCTTCAGAGTGAAACTGGCCCCGATGGAGCCGAGCTTGCCGAGTTCCTCTTTGCTCCCAATCCCGGTGAGCCTGTACAGCCGCTCCGTGCGATCGCCTCTAGCGGCGAAATCTCACGAGTCATGCTGGCTCTCAAAACTGCGCTAGCCGCGCAGGACAGAATTCCTCTGCTTGTTTTTGACGAAATCGATGCCAATGTGGGTGGAGAGATTGCCAGCAAGGTGGCGGATAAAATGAAGCAGCTCGGGCTTGGACATCAGGTGCTCTGTATCACCCATCTTCCTCAGGTAGCGGCAGCCGCCAGATCGCAATTCATAGTTGTGAAATCCGTCGAAAATGGTCGCACTGGAACCACACTCAATCCGGTCGACGGCGCGGAAAGAATCTCAGAAATCGCACGCATGCTTGGCGGAGTGTCGGACTCTGCAAAGGCCCATGCACTCTCCCTTCTTGGTGAGACTCGAATGGTTGAAAGTAAGGAAAGCTGAGCATCCTAATGCCTCCCAAGTCCACTTTTTCACAACCTGGCATCATCGTCAATTTGATCGGTGTCTCGCTTATCTTTGCCGCCGCGCTCATTCAAGCACTCGGATTTTTAAATCCTCTAGAACTTCGCTTGCTCAACACCGTTCAGGAACTTGGACCCGCCCGCTTCTTAGAGGAACCTCCTCGCGTCATTCTGATCAGCTTGCAGAAGACAACTCATGGATACCCCGCCATGGATCTTGCGATGGTCTTGCGTGGATTAAAGAACCTTCATCCCCGCTGCATCGTGGTCAATGGTCAGATCGAGCCGGAACAGGGTCCTGTACCCTTCCTTCCACCGATACGATCCAGAATCGCAGAAACGGGCATCGCTCTCGTCCTCCCTCAACTCCCCTCACCCACATCCCGCTTCCAATCCATTCCCCTCATTCGTTATTCTCTTACTTCGGGAAGCAATGACTGGCCCATTATTGAAGGGAAAGCCATCCCGGGTGCCGGTGATGCATTCTTCCCTTCAACGACGAATTCCCCAGGCTCGGATTCGAGACTCGCTCTTTTTGCCAACACCTGCGAGGGGGTTCCTGTCGGATCACTCTGGTGGTGGACACTCCCTCAAGAGGTGCGACAAACACCATCGCTACTTCTTTTTAGAAAGATTCTTCTCCTGAGCAATCATACCCCCCTTCAACTGACTTTAGCCGGTGAAGCTAATGCCTCCTCTGGATCAATTCTAGAAATCCCGCTTGATGATTTTCTGCTCCAATGTGAGCAGAAGGAACAGGGCACTATCAGTCCGACATTCGACACCCTATGGGATAAGAGCACCGTCGTAATCGGTACACACAACGACGCTAGCAAGGCAGCATCGCTCTCCGTTCTGCTCCAGTCAGCTGTATGGCATCATCTTTCCCTAGTCATGCAGGGAGTGATCGCCCTCGGTTGGATTGTTCTTCTGATGATTTCTAGAAAACTAAGCATATCTCCCTGGATCATTTCCACGCTGACTCTTGTTTTTATCACTTCCCTTACGCTACTCCTGCTTCATCAAGGAATCATCATTCCCTACCTTTCAGGGATCGTCGCTGCACTGCTTGTCACTCTAAATAAACGGTAACAGAGGGTATTTTTTCCCAAGGACTTGTTCGCTGGGTGCACCGAGCCATTTTTCCAAGGCCGTGGCATAGACAGAACGGAAGTCAGTGCTGAATTTGAGATCGCCGTCGTGCAGATCGGTTAGGCTGGGATATTTGCCGTAGAGTCCTGGCTTGACCCCTCCCCCGAGAATGAAGAGTGGAGCCGCAGCCCCATGATCGGTGCCGCCACTGGCATTCTCGGCAACTCGTCGTCCGAATTCACTGAAGGAAATCATCAGGACACGGTTGAAATTTCCCTGCGCCTTGAGGTCGGCAACAAACGAAGCGAGAGCAGCGTTCAAATCCGTCATCAGTCGGTCATGGGAGGGAATCTGGTTGGCATGGGTATCAAATCCCCCCTGGGAGACATAATAGACCCGTGTGGGGAGTCCTCCTGCAATGAGGCGGCCGACAAGATTGAGGCTGTTGCCAAGCTGGGATCGGGGATAATCAACGCTACTCTTTGTCTTGCGGGTGATGGCCAGAATCTTATCACTGCTCATCTGGGCACCTAGTGCCGTGCGCTGAAGAAACTCCACCGTGTCGCCGCCACCTCCGGGGGCCCCGTCGATCATGCCGATGGAGGCCCCGCTATTATCGGAAAGACTACTATGGCCGGTTCCTGCATCAGGAGCGTTCATCTCCCTCATGAAAAGTTCCGCCGATTTGGGATCGCTGGCAGCCTCACTCATGTAGCGGAACTGCTCTGGATCACTGAATGCAACTCCCTTGGGATGCGGTGAGAAGAATGCCTGCGGTGTCTGGTTGCCAATGGCCACGCCTACCGAAGAGGGATCGGCTCCCTGACAGCAACTATCAAAATAGCGGCCAAGCCACCCCGCACTTTCAATCTTGTTTTCATCACTGGCTGTCTGCCAGATCTCGGTGGAACGAAAGTGGGAGCGGTTGGGATTGGGATAGCCAACTCCCTGAATCAGGGCGAGATTGCCAGCACCGTAGAGATCATGGATGCCGGTTAATCGGGGGTGAAGTCCGGCATAGTCATTGATTTTCAGGATCTGACCGGCAGGGAGGGCAATCTTGGGGCGGGCTTTGTAATAGGAGTCATCAGCAAAGGGAACGAGCGTGTTCATACCATCATTCCCGCCGGCCAGTTGGAGAACGACGAGGATCGTCCCATCCTTGCCTGTCTGATACTGGCCTGTCGTGGCGGCGGCCATCGAATCGAGGGTAAGAAAGGTTTTTTCCAAAAACAGAGGGACAGTGGAAGCCAGCGCACCGCCAAGCACCGATGTGCGCAAAAACTGGCGGCGGGTATGAAGGGTTTGTTCTTTGGGAGTTTTCATGGAGAGGTCAGGTGAGTTGGTATTGGGGGGTGCTCATCATCAGCTGCATCAGATCACGAATGACATTATCCGAATAGGGTGTTGTGTATTTGGCAAGAAAGGCGAGGAATTCCTCCTTCTGCTTCGGAGTGAGGGGAACATTAAAGACCCTGAAACCGAGTTGATCGAGCAGGTTGTCGGCGGATGTGCGCTCCCTGATCGGCACTATCCTATCCAGAGGAATCACGGCGGTTTTTGTGCCATTACCGCCGAGAACGCGCGCTTTGCCGCTCAAAAGATAGGCTGCCAGATTATACCGGTAGAGCAGGCTGGAGGCACTGATCCAGGCTCTCCCTCCATCCCACCCCTTCACATTCGGTGGGGCAAAGACAACCTGTCCTAGTGCTGCAAGGGAATTCTCCAGAACGCGCGCGTCGGGAAGAGGTATTTCAAGCATCCTTGTCGTCTGCATGATCCACTGTACAGGGCTCTTGATCTGATGATGGATCACTTGGGTGGCGTAGAATGGGGCACTGCGAAAGATCTCACCCAGAGTCGCCCCGATATCATAACCATTGCTGATCAGTATATCGGCAACTTGCTGAACGAGTTCCTCGCTTGGATTTTCGGCAACAAAGAAGACCCATATCTTCCTCCCGATAAAGCGGGCGCACTGTGGGTTTGCGACAATCATGTCAATGATCTCATCCCCTGTGAAAGGGGCGGTTTTTCCAAAAAATGTCTTGGGTGTGGGATCAAAGTCTCGCATCACCATCCTGAAATCACCCGTCTCCTGATTGATCCTATAGCCAGTGAAGGCACGGGCAGATTCCTGAATATCCTTTTCGCTATAATACCCCTCCCCCAGTGAGAATAGTTCCATGACCTCCCGGGCAAAATTTTCGTTGGGGTGATCCTTACGACTGCTTCCGAGATCAAGCCAACGTATCATGGCCGGATCACGAGACATGGCCTTGAGGAGATCGGGAAATTTGCCGAGGGCATAACGGCGGATCGTCTCATTCTGCTGCCACATGAGATAAGGATCATTCACCTTCTGGTTGCTTGTGGCAAAGTGGCCATGCCAGAACAGGGTCGCTTTTTCCCGAAGCGGCGCTGATGTGTAACGCATCCGGTAGAGCCACCAGAGCCGCATGTTGAGCATGTCCAGCCGCTCCGTGTTCTGAAATTCCTTCCTGATCGCCTGCCGTTCTTCCTCCGTGGGAGCAGCTTTCAAACGCTGTTGGTAGGCAAAGCGTTCCTTGGGAGGAGTCAAATCGGGAACCGGAAAGAGATCATCGTCATCGTCAGCATTGAGCAAGGACTCCACAGCCTTCACCATCCCTTTTGCTTCGAGTGCTTGGATTTCGTCGGGAGTACCGCCAAAGCCTGCCCTGTTGAGCAAATGGGCTGCGGCGTAACGATTCCAAAGATTTGCCGGCAGGGGGGGGAGCATATCAAAGGTTAACACCGCTCTCTGCCAAAAGTTTTAAAAAAATGCTCCTCGCGAGTCTCTGTCGGAACTTTTAGGGTGCCAAGCTATGCGTTTTACAAATCTGACACGGGATGCGGGCATCGGTGCCAACTGTTACCGACTCGATCTGGAAAATGATTCCGTGCTTCTCGATTGTGGGATGCATCCTGAGCGGGTAGGCCATGATTCCACGCCTTTGCTGGAGGAAATCGAACAGGGAAGCCTGCGTTCCACAATACTTACCCATGCCCATCAGGATCATGTCGGATGCCTTCCGCTGCTCCAGAGTCGGCATCCCGAGATGCCCGTGTTGATGACTTCGGGAACGGCGCGTATCGCCGATGTTATGCTCCATAATTCCGTTAATGTAATGATGCGGCAGCAGGAGCAGCTCGGCCTCGTCGATCCGCCGCTTTACAGCCATCGCGGGATTGAAATGGCATCGAGGCATTGGCGCAACTGCCCGCTGGAGCACCCTCTAACTCTCGATGGAGAGCGAGCTGCTAAGGATCAGGATGAACCGACGGTGACCTTCCATGATGCGGGACACATTCTCGGCTCAGCCGGTGTAATGATCCATGCCGAGAGAAAGAAGTTTTTTTACACAGGGGATGTCAATTTTGAGGATCAGACGATCCAGACAGGAGCAAGATTTCCAGAGGAAGCCATCGATGTGTTAGTTATGGAAACCACCCGGGGTGATGCGGTCTCACCTGTTGGTTTCACTCGGTTGCAGGAAGAGAAGCGCTTTGCTTCCGCTGTTGCCGCAGCGCTCGAGGAGGGAGCTAGCATCACCATTCCGGTGTTCGCTCTTGGTAAAACCCAGGAAGTCATGGCTCTTCTTTGGAAGATGCAGCAGGAACGCATCATCCCTCCCACGCCCCTCTATGTCGGGGGACTGAGCAGCAAGATCACGGCCATCTATGATTCGATGGCCAGCATGGTTCCTAGGAATTTGACCAAGCTCCGCCTCATGGAGGCACTTGCACCCTATATCGCAGGCGGTCAGGAAATTCAGTCTCTTAACCCTCGTAAAAGGGCCATTTATGCCCTCTCTAGTGGCATGATGACTGAGTACACCCTCTCCAACATGTTTGTAAGAAAGGTACTACCGGATCCTTCGCAATATCTCTTCTTTGTTGGTTATGCCGATCCGAACTCCCCAGCCGGAGCCGTGCGTCGTGCGAAACTAGGAAGCAGCATCAAGCTTGGCAAAGAGGCGGCGCCTGTTCCTTTCCATTGTCACCGTGAGGAGTTTACCTTCAGCGCACACTCCCGCCGCGAGGATATTCTTGCCTATGCAGTTAAAGTTCGCCCCAAGACCATCTTGCTCGTCCATGGAGATGAGGGTGCAGTCGAATGGTTCCGTCGCGAACTCTATGCTGCCCTTCCTGGAACGAAGGTCATCGCCCCTCCTCCTGGAGTGCCGATTGAATTGTAAAGTGGCACTGCCACATGTCAGGGAAATGATTCGCGGAATACTCTGCAGCTCAACTACCGATCATGACTTTTGGGTGGAATGAGCCAGGACGCAACCCCTGACAGAAGGAGGGATAAGAGAATGATGCCAAGGGAGTAGGCTGTGGGAAATTTGCCACCATGGAAGTGATGATCCAGCCAAGCCATTTTGATTCCAACAAAGCAGAGGATAAAGCCCAGCCCATACTTGAGGTAATGGAAGCGCGTGGCCATGTCTGCGAGGAGGAAGAAAAGCGCCCGAAGTCCCAAAATGGCAAAGACATTGGAGGTGAAGACAATAAATGGTTCTCTCGTGATGGCAAAAATAGCAGGTACACTATCGACGGCAAAAATAATGTCTGTGACTTCGATAAAGACGAGCGTCACCAGTAGCGGCGTACCGACCCAGCGACCTGCCTCACGCACGAAAAACTTCTCACCGTGGAACTGTGGCGATATGGGGATCAATCGCTTGAGAAGGCGGATGACGATATTCTTGGAAGGATCTGGATGGTTCTCGGGGCCGAAGGCGACTTTCAACCCTGTGAAGATCAGGAAGACTCCAAAGAAAAGCGGCACCCAGGCGATCTGCATCAGAAGTGATCCAAGCGCGATAAAGGCTCCCCTGAAGATCAGTGCTCCGATGATTCCGTAGAAGAGGATACGATGGCGGTATTTATCCGGGATGGCAAAAAAATCGAAGACGACGAGAAAAATGAAGAGATTGTCGATCGAGAGACTTTTCTCGACAAGATAGCCGGAGAGAAAATCCAAACTGCTCTGTCGCGCAAGTGCTTCGGCACTGAAACCGACGAGGCGGGGATCAGCTGGAAAATGCCAGATTCCGTAAAGATAAATACCTGCACAAAAAAGCAGTGCCAACCCGATCCAGAACAGCACAGTCAGAAGAGCCTCCCGATGGCCTATGACCGCCTCCGAACCACTTCTCTTTTTCAGATCCAGAAAAAGTCCACCAAGGATGAGCAGACAGATGATGAGATAGACCCACCAGCATGTGCTCATGGGAAACAGCTCGGGATGAAAGGAAGAATCCATGGACTTAATCGGTGGTTCCTTGAATCACCTGCGACGAAAGATGGTCGGTGTGTCGCGAAACAAGGAGTTTATCAATGCGCTGACGATCCATGTCCACGATTTCAAAACGAAATCCATCCTGCTCAAGTTTAGCGCCTTCCTCCGGGATATGACCGAAATGATGCAGTACATAACCACTGATGGTTTGGTAACGGTTGGCTTCCATCTCCCCGGGCGAAAGTGCTAAGCCAATGGCTTTTGCCGTCTCTTCAAAATCAAGCTGTGCATCGATGAGCCAACTCCCATCCTCCCGGAGGATGATCTCAGGATAATGCTGCCGCACACCTCGCTCCGGCAGATGACCGACAATCGCCTCGACCACATCCTTGAGCGTCACCATACCATCCACGACGCCGAATTCGTCAACAACCAGGGCCACATGCTTGCGAACCCTACGAAATTCCTCGATGAGCCGGGGGGCGGTCATCGTCGCCGGGACGAAGAGTGCCGGGGTGACGACATCGGCTAGTTTCACAAATCCTGTCAGGGAGATGTTAGCCCAGAGGGATTTCACCGACACCATGCCGCATATATTATCGCGATTTCCCTGAAAGACGGGGTAATCGGAATGTCCAGCCGCCGCCATCCTCCGCCAGTTGACCTCGTCCAGATCATCAAGATCGAGCCAAGCCACCCTGGAGCGCGGTGTCATGAGTTCAGCGACTGTCTGTTCATCAAGATCAAGCACCCCCTCGACCATCTCCTTCTCGGTGGCGTCAAAGGCACCGCTGGAGAGGCCCTCATCCATCATTTGAAGAACCTCCTCTTCGGTTTCCTCGGCAGACCGTCGACGATCAAGATGTAGCAGGCGTAAAATCACCGTGACACATAGCCATCCTAACTCGGCAAGGGGGTCAATCCAAACGGTAAGCCAGCGGGCAAGGCGTGAGAGTGCGCGAACAGGCAGGGATTCATGAAGGGATTCACCAAATCCCCTCGGAAGCAGGATGCCCAGAAGAAGGATCGCAAAGGCAAGAACGGTGGAAGTCAATCCGACGGCTAGTGCCATCATCATGGGGTTGGCCTGATGCAGCAAAGCGATCAAATCTCTGGATGCCAGAACGGAGGCGAGCGTGAAAAAAAAGACGGACGCGAGACGCAGTCCGGGTCGGGGACGCGAACCGAGGCCAAGGAAAGAAGTGACGGAATCGGCATCGCCCCGTCGTTTTAACAGCACCACATCAGCCATGACAAAATAGCCTCCGATGATAATCAATCCGAGAGGCACAAGGACGATGGATGCATAATCCCCTGGCGAGAGTGGTATGGATAATGAAGAAGCTGTCATAGAAGCTGTCTGAGTTTTAAGGGAGTGACTTCCTCAAGGGAAGCAACCGCAAGATCACACATCTCCAGAGAATCCAGGTGATTGGTCGTCGCTACACCCACAACCTTCATCCCAGCACGACGGGCTGCCTCGATTCCTGCGAAGGCATCCTCGATGACGATGCACTGCCGAGGAGGAAGCCCGAGTTTAAGTGCGCCTGTAAGAAAGACTTCAGGGTCCGGCTTGCCATGAGTCACATCGCTACCGCAGACGACCACATCGAAGAGAGCATCTAGGCCGGTCTCCGCAAAAAGTGCATCAAGATTCTCACGGGGTGTCGATGAACCAACGGCCCTGGGAATCCCCTCCTCCTTCAGTGACTGAAGCAACTCCCTTGCGCCGGGAAGGATGATGACACCTTCGTTGGCCACTAGCTCCCGGTAGAGTTCCTCCTTACGGTTGGCAAGCTCCCTGATCACCTCAGGATCATCCCCCCACCCGAGTGTTGGAATAATGATTTCATTTTTTTTTCCAAAACCCGCCTTAAAATGTCCCTCGGGAAGGATTAGGCCCCGTTCTACTGCCAGCAGCTCCCATGAGCGTTCATGCTGCGAGGATGAGTCGATGACGACACCATCCCAATCAAAGAGGAGACCCCAAGTATCATTCATGTTTCCACATTAAGGATGATGGACGCTATTTCGGGCAATTGAATTCCTCCTGATCGGCAGTTGTATTATTTTTTCAAGGATGTTGCGCATCCTCGCAACTAGGATAATGGTATGGGCCAGCGATGCTTAAGAATGCCATAAACAGGGGTCTTGCCGTCACATTGGGCATCCTCTTAATTCCCTCTTACCCCAGCCTTTCTGGAAAAGCCCCTCCCCTGGATGCGGATGCCCACCCCCCTGATCTCTCGGCAAGTGTCGTAAGAATCGAAGTCGCCATGCAGGAGCCTGATTACAGATCTCCGTGGGATGCAGGAAGAATTGAAGGAGGTGTTGGCTCGGGATTTGTCATTTCTGGCAAACGAATCCTGACCAATGCCCATGTGGTCAGTAATGCCCGATTCATCACACTCACAAGGGAAGGATTGAGTCATCCTTACATTGCCCGAGTGCGTTTCATCGCTCACGATTGTGATCTTGCGATACTCAGCGTCGATGATGCCTCATTTTTCGAAGGCACTCGTGAGCTCTCTATCGGCGGCGTGCCCAGCATTGAATCAGCCGTCAGTGTCTATGGATATCCCCTCGGCGGAGAACGGCTCAGTGTCACGCGTGGAGTGGTGTCACGGATAGACTTTCAGCCCTACTCTCACTCGGCAGTTGATTCCCATTTGGTGATTCAGATTGATGCCGCCATCAATCCCGGCAATAGCGGAGGACCAGTTCTCCAGAATGGCAAGGTGGTGGGGGTAGCCTTTCAGGGATACTCAGGTGATGTGGCCCAAAATGTCGGCTTTATGATACCAACACCGGTGATCAATCGCTTCTTGAAGGACATCTCAAAGGGTTCCTATACAGGTTACACCGATCTTTCGCTTTCCTATCGCCCGTTGATCTCCCCAACATCCCGCAGGGCACTGGGACTAGAAAAGCAGTATGGCGGTGTGCTTGTCACGGATGTTCAGGAGGCCGGATCATCAGCTGGGTTCATCCACAAGGGAGATATCCTTATTTCCATAGATGGCCATCCCATTACCAGTGATGCTAGGGTGGAGTTGGAGGGAACCTCCGTGGAAATGGCTGAAGTGGTGGAGCGAAAATTGGCCGGAGACAAGGTGAATTTCGAAGTTCTACGGGAGGGGAAAACCCTTAATGTTGAATTTCCGCTTCTCGGAACATGGCCGTTTCACATGCAGTCCCATGCATACGATCAGAAACCTCGTTATCTGCTGCATGGAGGACTGCTCTTCCAACCCCTTGACAGGAACTTCATGGCAGCGATCGGTGCAGGCGACCTGCGCCTGAGAAGAACATTCGATGATTTTGTGGATCGCCACCTTTATTTGGAACGACCGGAGGTTGTTGTCCTGAGCCGGGTCTTGGCTGACCCTGTGAATAAGGATTGCGACGGTCTCCATCCCGGAATCGTCGATACAATCAACGGGAAAAAAATACGCTCACTCGCCGATGTCAAGACAGCCTTTGCAATACCCGGCAACTACGATGTCATCCTGCTCATGGGTAGTGGTGTGCCGATTGTCCTGAATCGGGAAGAAGTCATCAAGACCTCCTCGCGTATCCTGGAAAGTTACCGCATTCCATCACCGGAAAACCTTAATTAATGCCCTCCTGCATGAGATTCTATAACTCCCCGCACATTATGGCATTGTTGGTTGTAGTCGTCTCAATAAGTTTCTCCTCCTGCCAGAGCAAAAAGCCTCCCGTCTCAGAAGAAAAAACTCCCTCGCTGGCCGATTCAGTTGTTAGGGTCACGGCTACGATCCAATATCCCGATCTACAAAGACCATGGCTCAAAAAAACGCCTTTCACCCGTGCAGGTCTTGGTACGGTAATCGAGGGGGGGCGACTTCTGGTCACTGCCGATATGGTTGATCACTCTACTTATATTGAGTTGGAAAAACCTGAAGACGGGCCGAAATGCACCGCCGTGATCGAATCATTGGATGAAGAGTGCAATCTCGCCGTCATCAGGCCTGCGGATGAGTCATTTCTGAAGGGAGCGGTTCCTCTTAAGTTGGGCATGGATGTGACGGCTGGGAGTAAACTTGACATATTGCAACTCGAACAAAACGGAGTCCCAGCCTTGAGTCCGGCCACAGTCACCACCGTCGCCGTATTACCTTACCCGGCTGATAGTGCTGCCTACCTCACTTATCGGACTTCAACGGTCATCCCTCAGAGGGAGGATAGTTTTGTCATTCCGGCCCTTGATCGGGGAAAGCTTGCAGGGCTTGTCATGCGCTATGATCCCAAAACCCAGTCGGCAGACATTATCCCCTCACCTCTCATAGAACGGTTTCTCAAGGAGTCCGCAAAAAAGGGATATCACGGATTGGCCCGGGCCGGTCTTCTCTGGGAGGAATTGAGAGGATCGACGCTGAGACAATGGCTTGGTGCCGGAAAAGAGCACTCGGGAGTTTATGTCACCTGGGTCGAGCCTGACGGCCCCGCCGAAAAGGCAGGACTGCGCAAGGGAGATTTGCTACTCAAGGCAGCCGGTCAGGCAATCGACGGTGAAGGCAATTATCTTGATCCTGTGTATGGTAAAATCATGTTCAGTAACCTCGCCAGCGTGAAAAGCGCACCCGATGATCACATGGAAATCACTTACTTCCGTTCTAGTGGTGAAGGTAGGGGCAACACAACAAACACAACACTTCAACTGGAGGGCAGTAGACTCTCATCCGAGATCAGCCCCTCCCGTCTCGTTGGGGATTCCGTCCCATACACATTTATCGGAGGTCTTCTGTTTCAGGAACTCTCCCGCGCCTACCTTAGGGAATGGGGTGGTGACTGGCGCAGAGAGGCACCACAAAATCTTGTCTATCTGGATGCATTCCAACACGAACTGCCGCGTGATCAGGGGCATCTTGTTATTCTTTCATCGCTGTTTCCCTCTGCCCAGACAGTCGGGTTTCAGGACTTGGGAAAACGGGTTGTGCGGAGCATTAATGACATGGAAATTCATCGCTTGACGGATATCGCGGAGGCCGTAAAGCACCCAATCAAGGGATTTCATAAAATCATACTCGAGGGTTCTGTCGGCCCCATTTATCTCGATGCCTCCACCTGCGATGCGGAGGAACAACAGATCCGCCAGCACTATGGCATTCCTCTCTCAAGCCAGGCATCGCGCTAAAAACATGATGATTTTCTCCACGAAACGCCCGATCATTTCCCTTTGCGGGATTTCAATGATTCTTGCTTCCCTGATGAACATCTCCGCCAACACTGCTCAACAAGAGTTTCCTCTTTGGCCAAACGGCGCACCGGGTGCGCTTGGGACAACAACAAACGACATACCCACTCTCACTCCTTACCTTCCAGAGCCGTCTAGGGCTACAGGAGCAGCCATTATCGTCTGTCCAGGAGGTGGATACGGCGGACTGGCAGCCCATGAGGGAGCGGGTTATGCGACATGGTTATCTGATCACGGAGTGGCTGCATTTGTCTTAAAATATCGCCTGGGCTCGCATGGATATCGACACCCCGTTATGTTGCAGGACGCCGCAAGAGCCCTCCGGCTTGTGCGCACAGATGCTATCAAAATGGGAGTTGATCCCGAAAAGATCGGCATCATGGGTTCCTCCGCAGGAGGGCACCTTGCCTCAACGCTGCTGACTCATTTTGATGCCGGCAAACCCGACGACCCCGATCCCGTGGAGCGCGTGAGCAGTCGTCCCGATCTGGGCGTGCTTTGCTATCCTGTGATTACCATGGGATCTGAGACTCATTTCGGATCACGATCCAATCTCCTCGGTAAAACTCCCACCACAGAACAAATCGAACTGCTTTCCAACGAGAAGCAAGTCACTGACAAAACCCCTAACTGCTTTTTATGGCATACATGGGAAGATCCAGCGGTGAAAGTCGAAAACACGCTCATGTTTGCTGCAGCATTGCGCCAGCACGGCGTTCCCTTTGACCTGCACATCTACCAGCATGGTGGACATGGCTTGGGTCTCGGAAAAAGCGCTTCCGATCCCAGCAAACTTCACCCCTGGAGCGATGACCTGATGTACTGGCTGCACTCCATGGGATATGTCAGATAACCAATTCCCCTTTAATTTCAGGGAGGAGATTTGAAACTGGACGCGATACATTCATCGGTTAGCTTCAACTCTTTTCAAATCACCTGCCGCAAGCCATGTCCGAACGAACTTTAGTCGTTGTTCCTACCTATAACGAACGGGAGAATCTCCCAAAGCTGGTAGAACTTTTATTTGCACAGAATGCGGAACTGGAGATCCTGGTCGTCGATGACAGCTCTCCTGATGGCACTGGTGCATGGGTTACGGAAACTGCCACCCGTGAGCCGAGGCTCCATCTACTTTCCCGTCCCGGCAAGAGCGGTCTTGGTCGGGCTTATGTAGCCGGGTTTCAATGGGCGATCGATCAGCATTATGACTTCGTTGTACAGATGGATGCTGATTTTTCCCATAATCCAGCCGATGTTCCTAAACTCCTTGCAGGAATACGTGAGAGCAGTGCAGATCTGGCCATCGGATCCCGTTATGTCGGAGGGATACGCGTTATCAACTGGCCATTGAATCGCCTGATCCTGAGTGTTGGAGCCTCCTACTATGTCAAATGGATCACAGGACTTCCTGTCTGGGATCCAACCGGTGGTTTCAAGTGCTGGCGTCGCACGACGTTGGAGTCTATCGAGCTGAATACCGTTCAATCCAATGGCTACGGTTTCCAGGTTGAAATGACACACCGAGTTTGGAGACATGGACTCAGGTTGACTGAAGTGCCAATCATCTTTGCGGATCGTGTGGAGGGCACTTCCAAGATGTCCAAGAAGATCATCGTCGAAGCACTTTTCATGGTCTGGGGGCTTCTCATCCAGAATGGACTCCGTCGTTCCCCTCAAAAATAATTTCCTGATTCCCCCCTATCAGCCATCCCCTTTCAGTCCATTAGAACCCAATCTTACCCATGAGTGCTCCAGCCACCGAGACGACTTCACTTGCAACATCCTTAGAACAAGAGGAAGGGATTCATCCCTTCCGTGTTTTTACCAAGGAAGAGCGCACCATTGCCCTGATCTGTTTCTTGCTTTCGCTGGTGACTTATTGGTTCACAGCGATGCCGAACATAGGTCTCAACGACGATGGCGAAATGGTCACGGCGGCGCTCCACTTCGGTGTGATGCATCCATCAGGCTACCCGCTCTGGACGATTCTAGCGGGACTTTTCAGCAACCTATTTCCGTTTGGCAATGGCTCATGGAAGGTAGCTCTCTTCTCGGGTCTCTGCACAGCCATAGGGGTGGGCATTTTCTCCCTTGTCTCCCTGAGTGCCACACGCTGGGCCGGTGTAAAGAAAATCCCCTCCATCCTTCTCTCCGTGGCGGCGACCCTCACCTGCGCCTGGGTGAATCCCATCTGGTCTCACGCGGTCGTTGACAAGGGCCTCTACGCCCTTCATCTCGCGCTGATGATGACCCTGATCATGCTCTGTTATGTCTGGATCAGAAGACCGTATTGGAAGAACGCCTTTGTCTGGGTTGTTTTTCTCTTCTGCCTCGGAATGAGTAATCACCATACGACCCTCGCTCTGGCATTTCTTCCCCTGCTTGTGATTCTGCTGCTCCATGCCGAGCTCTTCTGGGAATACGCTATTTATAGCCTTCTGATCGCCAGCGGAATTTATCTTGGCTTTGCCTACCTCTCCCATCTTCCAGATGTCTGGAAGGCAGCTGTGAGGCTGTTTTTTTGTGTGTGGACCGGGTTTATCCTGCTCGTCATCATCCGCCGCAAACTGACCGAATGGCGTCAAGGCCTTCTTCTCATCGTGGCGGTTGTCGTTGGTCTCCTTCCCTACGCCTACATGCCCATCGCTTCCTCGACAAATCCGCCGATGAACTGGAGCTACACCAGCACACCGGAAGGATTTTTTTATGCGATCAACCGTTCCCAATACTGGGGAACCCTCGCCGACCAGCTTCAGGGAACGATCGGAAAGCTGATGGGTGTCCCTCCCCCAGAAAAAGCCAAGGGCCCCAAAGCTCCGGATGAGGAGACACAGATGCAGTCCTTTGCCGGTTTCTGCAAAGTTTATTGGAGTGTGATGGTAAGGAATGTCTCCCCCATTCCCATCATCTTTGTGCTGCTTGGATTCGTGCTTTTCTGGAGACTGCCTAGGGAGCAGCGCATCTGGTTCTACCTTCTGGTGATTGCCTTTGGACTGGCGGCATTTCTGCAGGCCCTCTCATGGAATAATGGTTATGATAACGCGGGTTGGGACATGCAGTATCAGTATGTGAGCCTTGGGTATGCCTTCTTTATCCTGCTGGCCAGCTTCGGGGCTGCAATGCTCTTCACGCGGCTCGAATCATCGAATCCAAAAATTGCATGGGTTCGCTGGGTTGTTGTTGGACTCTTTGCCCTCACAGCCATCTATACATTTGTTTTCTCATTACCAAAGAGCACTCAGCGCGGCCATTGGTTCGGATGGATGTATGGCCACGACATGTTGAAGGATCTTCCAAGAGATAGTTTTGTCTTTGGAGGAACCGATCCCGGGCGCTTTGTTCCCACCTACATGGTCTTTGGGGAGAGCTTTGAAAAATCCAAACGAGACCCTGATTTTGACAGGCGCGATCTCTATATCGTCACCCAGAATGCCCTGGCCGACACATTTTACAACCGCTATATCCGCTCTCATTATACTGCGGAACGCCCCACGGAATTCAACTGGGTGGAGAAACTGCTGGGTCGTGATCATACCTACCCCGAGGAACGGCTCACACTTCCTCACCGCGAGGAGATCATGTCGTTGTTTGAAGTGCTGATGCGCAAATATCAGGAAAATCCGGCAGGAATGCCCAATCCCCAGAGCGATCCAGTGGCCTTGAACTCCGCCGTCGCAGAATGGATCTTCCTTCATAATCGCGATAAAGCTGACGGCACCCCTCGTGGATTCTTTGTAGAAGAGAGCTTCCCGATGCAGTGGTCCTATCCTTATGCAGTGCCTCACGGCCTCTGCTACGAGATCAAACACGACAAAATGGATGCCCTTCCTCCGGGAACTGCCGAGAAGGATCTGGCTTGGTGGGATGACTACATCAAGAACCATTTGGAGAAGACTCCGGGATTCGACAACGACGATCTTGCCCATCATTCCTTTGCCAAACTGCGCAATACCGGCGGTAATATCTATGCCTTCCGCAATATGCGACCCGAGGCGGAACGAGCCTACCGTCAGGCACTTTATCTGTGGCCTGCAAATACGGAAACAACCGGTAATCTCGTCAATCTTCTCACATCTGAAGGGCGCTTTAAGGATGCCCGTGACCTCATCGCTGAAAGTCTGCCGATCGACCCCAACTCTAAAATCCTCCAGCGTCTCAAAGTCGTCACGGAAGCCAGGTTGAAAGCCTCGCAGGATCTTCCCCAGCAGATCGCCGCACTGCAGCAGAACCCGACCAACCGTCAACTTCTCGGCCCAGTTCTCCAAAGCCTTATGGTTCTTGGACGGCAGGCCGATGCTGATGCAGTGATCTCCAAATCAATTGCGTTAACACCCAATGATGTTGGGTTCCTGCGCGAGATGATCAATTACTACGCCACCCAGCAACGCATACCAAAGGCACTGGAAGTCGCGCTTGCGTTGAAAAAAGTACAACCCACCCAATGGGATGTTCCTTTCACCATCTGCAAATACCAGTTCATCACGGGTCAGAGGGAAGATGCCTTTGCCTCCCTGCACGAAGCCGTGAAGCTGGGTGGCAATACGGCGCTTCAGCAGATCGCCCGGGAACCGCTCTTCCAACAAGTCGCCGGTGACCCTGCCTTTCAAAAGGCTTTGCAGCCAAATCAGCCCGGGGAGAGTGTCCCAGCAACCGTGACACCCGAGGAATCCCTGAAATCAATGCTTAACAAGGCAATCTTAAATCAAAAAACCAATGCTCCATCACCATCGGATGCAGCAAAAAGTAAACTTAAAAAGACCAGCGCAAAGGATGGGAGTAAAAAAGACTGAAGGAGCATATATACTTTCAGACAGTCTCTTAGATATGAGCTGATTAGTAATCGATCTCGGGCAGTTTTTCCTGATTAGCTTCCGCTGCCTTGGCCTCTGCCTCCTTTTTGAGAGCCTCTTCCTCAGCTTCGGTTGCCTGCTGTAAAAAGTCTTTTAACTCGGGAATCCCTTCACCGAGTTCGGCACAGATTGGGAGAATGGTCACTCCCTTGAATTTTTTTCTGAATATTTTCAGATTTTTCTCCGCCTCGGGCATATCCATCTTATTGGCAACAATACACCAGGGGCGTGAGGAGAGCTCGGGATTGTAGAGATCAAGCTCCTTGCGAAGTGCGTTAAAATCATCCAGGGGATTGCGTCCTTCCGAGCCCGCCATATCGAGCACCATAAGCAGGTAACGACACCTCATGACATGGCGTAGAAACTGATGACCAAGGCCGCGGTTTTCATGAGCTCCCTCAATTAAACCTGGAATATCCGCAACCGTCGTTTTTTTGTAATCGTCCAGATCAACAACTCCGACCTGAGGATTGCGGGTGGTGAAAGCATAAGAGCCGACCTTGGGGTGAGCGCGGGAGATTGCACTAAGAAGAGTCGATTTACCGGCATTGGGATATCCTACAAGCCCAGCGAAAGCGATAGAGCGCATTTCAAGCAGGAACCACCCTTCATCTCCGGATGTCCCTTCGGTGAATCGGCGGGGAGCCTGATTGCGCGAGCTTTTGAAATGAATATTGCCTCGGCCACCCTGCCCACCATGGCAGATGATAAACTCGGCCCCCACATGATCGAGATCGGCCAGAAGATCATCAGGACTGGGATCGCCCAGACCGCGTTTGGATCGCGGCTCGGCAGAGAGGTCGATCGCGCCATTCTCACCGACCTCCACCTCGATCTGGGATTGAGCATGAAGAGTTTCAGGATCAGGAAAGCGGTAGATAAGAGTGCCTACGGGAACAGGAACAATCAGGTCGGGTGCTGATTTTCCATGACGCTGACGATAGGAACCGCGACCACCTGGCTTGGCCCTCAGGATGGGTTCGAAGAAAAGATTAGCCAGTTGATCGACATGGGTGTCAGCGCGGAGAATGACATCGCCTCCATCACCTCCATCACCTCCGTCAGGTCCTCCCTTTGGAATGAATTTCTCACGACGGAAGCTTGCTGATCCGCTTCCCCCGTCACCAGCCTTTGCATGAATTCTAACCCGGTCGATAAACATGACCTACACTTTCAGAACTTGCTGATAAAGTCGCTCAGTTTTCTCTGCGATCGCTTCCCAGCTAAAAAGCTCCTCCGCCCTTTTTCGTCCGGCTTCACCCATGCGTCTGGCTAAATAAGGGTTAGCCATAAGAAGATTCACTTTGGCGGCAAGATCAGCGGAAAATCTCTCCGGGTCAGTCGCTTCAAAGGGACTTTCCTTCATTTGCTCCAAGGGGACGAGATAACCTGTTTCACCATCCACCACAACTTCCTTGATTCCTCCGACAGCACTTGCGACAACAGCAGTCCCGCAGGCCATCGCCTCCAAATTGATGATGCCGAAGGGTTCATAGATCGAGGGACAGACAAAAACAGTGGCTCCTGAATAAAGAGCTATCGCCTCGGGTCGGGAAACCATTTTCTCAATCCAGATAATGTCGGATCGGGACAGTCGCGCTTCGGCCACAGCGGCCTGCATCTCTGATGCTATTTCCGGCGTATCGGGTGCACCGGCACAGAGCACAATCTGAAAGCCCTGATCCATCCGGCTGATCGCCCTGACAAGATGGACGATCCCCTTCTGCCTCGTGATGCGTCCTACAAAAAGCACATAGGGTTTCTCGGGATCGATTCCCAATGTAGTCAGGATCTCGGGATTCTGCTTCGGCTGATACTCGTTCAGGTCAATGCCATTGTGAATGATGCTGATCCGTTCATCGGGAATATTGAAATAAGTGTGCAGATCCTGACGCGTGTCACATGAGACAGCGATGACAGCGTCAGCCATCTCGAGGGCGGTTTTTTCCACCCAGAGACTGAAGTCATAGCCGCCGCCAAGCTGTTCCCGTTTCCAAGGTCGCAGAGGCTCCAGCGAATGAACCGTTATGACTAATGGAATGCCGTAGTTCAATTTTGCCGTGATACCGCCAAGATGCGTGTACCAGGTGTGACAATGAACGATATCTGCGCTGATTCCGGCTCCGTTAAAATCAATGCAGCGCCGCGCTGCGCAAAGCGGACTCTGAAGAGGTTTCGGCGCGGTCATTTTGGGGGTGCCGATTCCAAACCCCCTCACCGCAAGATTACCGTGATGCTCATTCTGTTCTCCAAAGCAGCGCACCTCGACCTGCATCAGCTTTGCAAGTTCACGACTCAGATAGTCCACATGAACCCCTGCTCCGCCATAAATATGCGGGGGATATTCGTTTGTCAGAAGCAGAGTCTTCATAGGGTCGATGTGTTCAGAGGATTTTTACTGGCAGGAAAAACCGTAACACCCCATTCCCCTTTGTGAAGCGAGAGATCTCAATGGCCGTCAAGGAAGCTTTGCTCACATCAATGCGATCACCCGATTCCAGTCCGATCAGTGAGGCGATGAGTGAACTGAAGTCGGGTTCATGGCCGACAATCATCACCGAGTCAAAACGGGTGTAGGCACTGAGTTCGCTAAGAGCGACTTCGGGTCTCATACCGCAGGCAAGCCAAGATGCCTGAGTCAAATCGACACCCCCCAATTTATTAGCCACGATTTCTGCGCTCTCCTTCGCTCGCAGTAGCGGACTTGTCAGAATGAGATTCGTCTTGATTCCATGGTCGGCCAGAAACTCCCCCACCCGCTTAGCCTGGACAACACCCTTTTCGGTAAGATGACGGGAGAAATCATCAGCCTGATAGGGCGAGGCATCGGCATGTCGCAGGAGATAGAGAAGCATGGGAGATGGGGAGGGATGAAAGAATCAGGAAACTTTTTTGATAAACTCATGCCTAAGGAGAAATGCCGTCATTAGAAACACGAGTCCGAATACCGATCCGATGGGAAATACTACGAGTAAGATCAGGCCATAAATAATCAGGAAGTAGAAGAACCATGGTTCTCGGTATTTACGAATCAGTGCGATAACAATCAGTGCAATCCCTATAATCCCGAGAAAAAGTCCACCAGCGAATGCAAGTTGAGCGACAGCCATGACCGTTGAAAGTTGACGAATATTGCCTTCCAATGGAGGAGCTTTAGATAATCCGATCCAGTGAATGACACACACAAATGTCAAAAGCAGCCCAATTAATGGGCAGGTCTGAAGACAAGCTCCGGTCAGAGCAAAAATCTTTCCGCGAGCCTCTTCTCAGTTTTCATCATTCATCCTTGCCGCTACATCGACATGCCGCCATCCACAGCCAGCACCTGGCCTGTGATGTAGGCGGCTGTCGGCCCGGCAAGGAAGGCAACGATGGAGGCGATCTCCTCGGGCTGACCAAAGCGGGAGAGTGGAATCTGAGCGAGAGCACCCTTTCGGATTTCGTCGTTCAGCACTGCCGTCATGTCGGTCTCGATGAAGCCTGGAGCCACCACATTGACCGTAATGCCACGGCTGGCGACTTCCTTGGCCAGACTCTTGGTGAGACCAATGAGTCCCGCCTTGCTCGCTGCGTAGTTAGTCTGTCCGGCAAGTCCCATGAGTCCGCTGACGGAACTGATATTGATTATGCGACCGCTGCGTTGCTTGATCATCGTGCGCAGGAGAGCGCGGATGAAGTTGAAGGACCCTTTGAGATTGGTATCGAGCACGGCATCCCAATCTTCCGAGGACATCCTCATGGCCAGCGTGTCACGCGTGATACCTGCATTATTCACAAGAATGTCGGCACGACCAAAGTCGGAGACAATCTGCTCCCCCGATTTTTGCACCGCATCGAAATCGGCCACATCCACGGCATATCCTTTGGCGCAACCAGGACGGATGGCTTCGAGTGCAGCAGCGACCTTGGAGGAATTGGCCTCGCTGCGACTGACGACGGCGACCTTGGCTCCGGCCTCAACGAGATGGCGGGCAATGGATTCACCAATGCCGCGCCCGGCTCCGGTGACGATGGCGACTTGATCGAGTAATGGCTGGGTTTGGATTGGGTTCATAAGATGGGCTTGGGATCATGGCATTTTCGTAAAGACAAATCCAAGAACGATTCTACATGAGAAATCGGACATCTCTAGCGTCATGCAAAACTATTTGCATCAACCGGGGAGATTTTTCTGAGGAATGTCGATGTAATGGGCTAGCTTCCCTCCACTCATGCTTATCTGCGTTGACTTCCAGCCCGCGTATCTCGACGCTTTCGAACATCTTTTACCCGCACTGCGCGCCCGGTTGGAAGCAGCCGAAAACAACCGGGAAGAAGTGCATTTTCTCTATAATGACATCCTCTGGATGGATGGTGAAGAACTCGGGGATTCCCAAGATAGGATTCTTCATTGGGGCGCCGAGCATGATCTGCCGCTCGAAAATGCCCGCATGATTCACAAAAACTTCGGATGGATTTCACACTCGGTTCGATCTGGAGATGAGCGCAAGATTGCAATCCTCACGCTGAGACATCTGCTTGATTCGGAGATTTCCCATAGCGCGGAAATTTCCGAGAAAGATATGGAACAGATAATTTTTTCGGTCTCCGGCGAACTTGCCCGGTTTCAGCGGATCTCACCTCTTGCCTGGAAAGAGATCAAGGAGGGGGCCATCGCACTTCCGATGCTCTTTGAAGGTGGTGTTCATAAATGGCTCGAATCCGTTCGTGGACAGGAGACCGAAATCATCGGAGGATTTCACCACCGTTGCTTCGACGAGATCTGCATGATGCTAGAGGCGGCAGAGATACCCTATCATCTCAATAGTGGATTGATCTATGCCGTGCCGGAAATAGCCATGACTGATCAGAGACTTTCTGCGTGACCAACAAGCAACGACAAGGCATTTCTGAAAGTAAACCCCCCTCACATTTCATGAAACATTTCAAAGCATTTGAGAAGAAAATGGCATCAGCCGGGATGGAAGATGCCGCAATCTGTGCCTTTCGACGCAATTACGAAGCCCTGATTCGTCAGGAGACGGGAATGATTGCAGAGACGGCAATCACTCCAGCCGAGGGCCTCCCCTCCCTTGAAGAACTCTCAACGGGTAGCACTGCGGATCGTTCACTGTTGGCTCAAGCCGTGGTGATCAAGCTTAACGGAGGGCTTGGAACAGGGATGGGATTGCAGGGGCCGAAAAGCCTGCTAGCGGTGCGCGAAGGGATAAATTTTCTGGATCTGATGGTGCGACAGATTCTGGATCTCCGCCAAAGAGGCGGAACGGCTGTCAGGCTTCTGCTGATGAACAGTTTCAGTACGAGTGCAGAGACACTTGCACATCTCGAGAAATACCAAGCTGACGGCCTGGCGGATGCCTCTGAGATCGAGTTGATGCAGAACCAGATCCCCAAGATTGATGCAGTGTCCCTGAAACCGGTTGAATGGCCCGCCGATCCCCAAATGGAATGGTGCCCGCCGGGCCATGGCGATCTTTATCCGGCACTCTTGGGAAGCGGTTGGCTGGAACAACTGCTTTCGGAGGGGGTAAAATATGCTTTTGTCTCCAACTCGGACAATCTGGGCGCGATTCTGGATCATTCGATTCTGCGCTATTTTGCCGACTCTGGTGCGCCCTTCATGATGGAAGTCACTCAACGGACTGCCGCGGATCGAAAAGGTGGGCATCTCGCAGTTCGCAAGGCGGATAGACGACTCCTCCTTCGAGAAGTGGCACAATGCCCGGAAGAGGATCTGGAGGTGTTCCAGGACATTAAGAAGCATCGCTATTTCAACACCAACAGCCTTTGGATTCAACTCGATCTCCTGAAAAATCAACTTCAGGTGGATGGTGGCGTACTCCCGCTCCCGATGATCAGAAACAACAAAACGGTCGATCCACGAGACAAGAAGTCAACACCCGTGGTGCAGTTGGAAACCGCCATGGGTGCCGCCATCGAGTGCTTTGCAGGGGCTATTGCTATCCAAGTGCCTCGAAGCCGATTTGCCCCTGTGAAGACAACAGCAGATCTGTTGGCATTGCGTTCCGATGCCTATGAAGTGCTGGAGGATGGTCAGGTTCGTCTGGCCGCATCGCGAGAGGGTGTACCTCCAGTCGTCACGCTCTCCGATGAGTACAAGATGGTGGATAGCCTTGAGGCGTTGGGTGGTCCGAGCTTGATCGATTGCAAATCCCTGACTGTCAAAGGGGCTATCCATTTTGAACCGGGTGTGATTTTGCAAGGCGATGTCAGTTTTGAAAATACTGATGTTGTTCCGAAGAATGTGAAGACTGGAGTTTACGAGAATGTCCGATTATGAGGATCCAAACAGATATTGAGGAACCCGTAGATCTATCACTAAACCAAACCATGCAAAAACTTCCTCTTCTCATCACTTTCTGTATTTTGGCTGCGGCTGTCGCCTTGAAGGGCGAACCGGTTTCCAAGTTGTTTTCAGACCACACAAAAATCGTTTTTCAGGGGGATTCCATCACCCATGGAGGGAGGGGAAGCGATCCAAACCATATCATCGGCCACAGCTATGTGATCCTGATTGCCGCGCCTCAGGCTGCGAACTTTCCGGAAGCCGATTTGAGTTTTTACAATCGTGGAATCAGTGGAAATACGATTGGTAGCCTCGATAGCCGCTGGCAAAACGATACCCTCAACCTGAAACCCGACACCATCAGCATCCTAGTCGGTGTGAATGATCTCCTGCAGACTGTTGGGAAGGATCAGCCGTTTATCGTCGCCGATTACGAGAAAACTTACCGGAGTCTGCTTGACCGCTCACGCGCTGCAAACCCAAAGGTGCGTTTCGTACTCTGCCAGCCATTTGTCATGCCGGGAAAGTCAACCTCTCCCAAATGGGAAGCATTCCAGAAGGGAGTCGCCGAGATGCAGGCAGTAGTTGAAAAACTTGCGGCTGAATATCACGCGCCGGTAGTTCATTTGCAGCAGGTGTTTGACAAGGCGGCGAAGGAGCACACGCCGGTTGAGTATTGGGTTTGGGATGGTGTTCATCCAACCTTTGCCGGACATCAATTGGTCGCGGATGAATGGATCCGAACCTACCGCGACTATTACAAATAGTATTTCTGAGAGGAAATCGCCTTTTGAAGATCCGGCATTGGTTTTCGATCGTAGCTTTTGTCTAAAGAGAACCAGGCAGGAGTGAAGCTGTGGAAACTCGTCGCCGGAGTTGTCCACAGGCGGCATCGATGTCATGGCCCTTCTCGCGGCGGATGGTGGCGGCAATGCCGCGATTCTTGAGGATCGAGAGAAACTCCTCCTGAACAGCCTCTGAGGGGCGGTTCCACGGCAGTCCTTCCACGGTGTTGTAGGGGATGAGATTGATTTTCGCCCGGATTCCCCTCGCCAGTTCTGCCAGGAGACGCGCCTCCGACGGATCGTCGTTGACTCCCTCGATCAGGATATACTCAAAGGTGATCATCTGCTTTTTACGCTCGCAGTAGTAGCTACAGGCATCCATCAATTCGGCAACGGGATATTTCTGATTCACCGGCATGATCTGACTCCGCACCGCATCGCTTGCTCCATGCAGGGAAATGGCCAGCCTAATCTGGAGGGGGTGATCGGCCAGTTCCCGGATACGAGGCACGAGCCCGCTGGTGGAGACGGTCATCTTGCGCGCTCCGAGTCCGACTCCCCATGGGGCATTAAGGATCGTGATGGCCTTGATAAAATTGGCGTAATTGGCCATCGGCTCGCCCATCCCCATGAAGACGAGATTGTTGATCCGCTCACCGGAGACCTTCTCCGCCAGCAACACCTGCGAAACAATTTCATCCGGCGTAAGATGCCGCTTCCATCCGTCAAGCCCACTGGCGCAGAATTTACAGCCATAGGCGCAGCCGACCTGCGAGGAGACGCAGAGCGTGCGCCGATCCGATTCCTCCCCATAGAGCGCAGGTGATGCCGGAATGAGAACCGTCTCGATCAGCTCGCCATCCTGAAGTTTCAAAAGAAATTTCTGGGTGGTATCGCGAGAGCCGCTAACTTGAACGACTTCCGGCAGACGGATCGGGTGTTGCGCCTCCAGCTTGGTTCTCAGTGCCGCGGGGAGATTCGTCATACCTGACCATGAGGCCACGCGTTTATCCCTGTGGTAGCTCCATTCCATGATCTGCTTTGCACGATAGGCAGGCTCTCCCATCTCGCGAAGACCCGATTCCAGCTCATCCAGAGAGAGCGCATGGAGTGGTCTTGGTGAAATGCAGGGAATCATGAAAGCAGCATCGTAAACATCTCCCTGATGAAATGGGAGAAATTCATTGCTCTTTAGTGGAAAATAGCTAGGGTTTCGAACTCTTCTGCCGTCGCTAAAAAGGGCCACGCCAAGGCTGGTTGAATGCTCATTCATTCACGCCACCCTGTAGAAGTTATCAATAATAACATGACAACAACAATCGCTGAACTTCAGCAACTCATCGCCGCCTCGGTCAAAAACTACCGCGAAGGCAGCATCGTAAAAGGGCACGTCCTTGAAAAACGCCCCAAGGAATTCCTCATCGACATCGGCTACAAGTCTGAGGGGGTCATCTCCGCCTCGGAATTTGACGACCCGGATGAAGTTCATGTGGGTGACGAGGTCGAGGTTCTCCTCGAACGCCTCGAAAACGATCAGGGAATGGTCGTCCTCTCCAAGCTCAAGGCCGCACAGCGCCAGAATTGGGAGAAAATCGTCAAGCTTTTCGAAGCCGAGGGTATCATCAAGGGCCGCGTCAAGGCGGTCGTCAAGGGTGGCCTTACGGTTAATGTCGGCGTGGAGGCCTTCCTCCCCGCTTCCCAGGTTGATATCAATCCTCCGAAGGATCTTCAGCAATTTGTCGGCAATATTTACGACTTCAAGATCGTGAAGCTCAATGAGGACAGAAAAAATGTCGTCCTCAGCCGCCGCGAACTCATCGAGGCCGAGCGCAGCGAGCGCCGCCAGCAGTTTCTCGGAACTGTTAGTGCCGGTGACAAGGTCGAAGGAACAGTCAAGAACATCACTGATTTCGGAGCCTTCCTTGATCTTGATGGTATCGATGGACTTCTCCACATCACCGACATGTCATGGGCACGCCTCACGCATCCGAGCGAGGCAGTCAAACCCGGTGACCGTCTCACCGTTGTCGTCCTTGAAATCAACAAGGACAAGGAACGCATCTCCCTTGGACTCAAGCAGCTTCAATCCAACCCCTGGGATCGGATCGAAGATCGTTTCCCGATCGGCAAAAAAGTCGCTGGCAAGATCACCAACCTCATGCCCTACGGTGCCTTTGTGCAGATCGAAGATGGCATCGAGGGACTCATCCATGTCTCCGAACTCTCCTGGACCAAGCGCATTGTCCGTCCGTCGGATGTCCTTACCCTCGGTCAGGACATCGAGGCCGTCGTCCTTGGAGTCAATAAGGAAGATCAGAAGATCTCCCTTGGAGTGCGTCAACTCGAGCCCAACCCATGGGACGAGATCGAACAGCGCTATATCATTGGCAAGCAGGTCAAGGGTCAGGTTCGCAACATGACCGCCTACGGTGCCTTTGTGGAACTTGAAGAAGGAATCGACGGCATGGTGCATGTCTCCGATCTCAGCTGGACCAAGAAGATCAACCACCCGAGCGAAGTCCTCAAGAAGGGCGACGAGATCGAGGCTGTGGTCATCGACATCGACAAGGCCAACCAGCGCATCAGTCTTGGCGTCAAGCAGATCGAGACCGATCCATGGAAGGAAATCGAAGGCAAATTCAAGGTGGGCGATGTCGTCAAAGGCACAGTCTCCAAGATTGCCAACTTCGGTGCCTTCATCGAACTCCCCGGCGACATCGACGGACTCGTCCACATCTCCCAGATCAGCGAAGATCGCGTGGAGAAGGTCAAGGATGTCCTCAAGCCAGGTCAGGAAGTCGAGGCCCGCGTCATCAAAATCGACAAAACAGAACGACGCCTCGGTCTCTCCATCAAGGCCACCGGATACAGTGAGGAAGCCCTCAAGAAAGAGAGCGAGGCTCTCGAATCCGTTCGTAGCGGCGAGGATATGGTCAGCTTCGGTGCAGCACTGCTGGCAGCCGAGGAAGAGTATCGTCCCGGTGAAGGGAAAAAATAGTCTGCATTCTCTCAAAAATCAGCTATACTCATCCCATGTCACAACCTGAAATCACCGCCTATCTGAAAACCTCCTGTGGATGGAGCAAGGGAGTACGCGCAATCATGGACAAGTATTCCCTATCCTACACGGATAAGGATATCATTCAGAATCCAAGCTACCGCTTTGAGATGGAACAGCGCAGCGGCCAACCCCTCTCACCCTGCGTAGAGATCAACGGGGTCATGCTGCCTGACATCAGCGGCGAGGAAGTGGAGGCTTACCTGCTGGCACAGAAACTCGTCTCTCCCAACGGAGCGACGACCGATGTGCCGCTGAATGCAGCATGCTCCGATGAGCAGCACGCCGCGATGGTCGCCGGTGCCGTGAAGATGAAGTTCTAAGGTTAAACCGATAAAAAATCACAAAGAGCCGTGCTCCGAGTAAATGGGGACACGGCTCTTTTTTTATAGCTGAATTTCATCAGCAAAGCTGCCTTGATTGCCCCATCCTATAAGGGTGAAGCAGTATTGTATGTAGAGCAAGGCGGACAAGCCGCAGCCGTTGTAGTCCTACGGCAAGCGCTGTCCAACGCCGCTATCCGCCAATCCCGCCAGCCTCCACCTTGGGTTCGACCCAGCGGGCGAGAATAATACAAAATTCATAGAGGATGACCATCGGGCCACCCATAAGAAGATAGGTCACGAGATCGGGTGACGGGGTGATGAAGGCAGCCACGGTGAAGATCGTGACAATCGCCACGGAGCGGGTCTTGCGGAGTTTCTCCGCTGTCAGGAACCCGAGCTTCACCAGAGCCAGCACGACAATCGGCATTTCAAAAGCGACTCCGAAGGCGATCAGGAATTGTGTGGTGAAGGAGTAATATTCCCTCACCGTCCAAGTCGGTGTCCACTTCATCGATTTCGCATCCTTGAAGAAGAAATCGAGGGTTCCGGGCAGCACAACGAAGTAGGCAAATGAAATACCAATAATAAAAAGCAAGAGTGCGAAGACTGAGACGGGCAGGAGAATTCTCCGTTCACCCGGTTTGAGTGCGGGAAAGAGGAACTGGGCAAGAAAGATTGTAAGGATAGGAAAGGAGATGACGAGTCCTGCATAGAAGGCAAGGCTGAGCGAGATGGTCATGGAATCAGCCACACCGAGTGACTGGAGGGAATTGGCACGCTCCGGATCAACAGCAAGCAAGGGATGTTGAATGATTGCTGCCAACATGTCCCGGAAGAAGAAGGCGGCCACCGTTGCTACCACCAGCGTGACCGCCATGCGGATGATCATCACCCGAAGCTCGCCGATATGATCAAGAAACGGCTTGGCCTCGTCCTCCTGTTCGCGGAAGGAGAAGATGTTCTTGAAATCCATGAAGAGGATTATCCAAGCACACCACGCCAGTAGGCGAGACGGGTTCTGACATTCTCCAGAGAGGGAGCTCCGGGAGCAGTCCGTGCAGCAAGCGAACGGAGAGGATCAAACATTTCTTTCCAGCCACCGAGTAGTTCGGGGCAGTGTTCCTGCAAAAACTCTTTTGGAAGTTGATCCAATGGCACCCCTGTCCTGGAAGACTCAGCTGCAAGTTTTCCCACAAGGTCATGGGCGTTGCGGAAGGGTACACCCTTGCGTACCATCTCCTCGGCAAGATCCGTGGCCAACAGGAAGGGATCACTCACAGCCTCTGCGACCCTATCCTTGTTAATCTGTAGGGCCGACATCATCTCGGCTGTTACTGCAAGAGCCATGCGGGCCGTATCGACGGAATCAAAGACAGCTTCCTTGTCCTCCTGAAGATCGCGGTTATAAGCCATCGGGAGCCCCTTGAGGACAGTGAGCAGTCGGAAGAGATTGCCATAGAGGCGACCTGTCTTTCCCCTTGTCAGCTCGGCAATGTCGGGATTTTTTTTCTGAGGCATGAGGCTCGATCCTGTGGCATGGCGGTCACTCAGGCGCGCAAAACCAAATTCTGATGTCGTCCAGAGCACGACATCCTCGGAGAGTCGAGAGAGATGCATTCCAAGGATTGCCAGCGCTGAGAGCAACTCCAAGGCGAAGTCGCGATCGCTTACACCGTCGAGACTGTTCTGGGTGACGCGGGAAAAACCGAGTTCTCCGGCAATGGCATTGCGATCCAGCACGAGCGTCGAGGCGGCTAGGGCCCCCGAACCGAGAGGTAATTCATCCATCCGCTGGGCAGTATCCGCAAGACGACCGTGATCGCGTTCGAGCATCTCAACATAGGCTAGCAGATGATGGGCAAACGGGACGGGTTGCGCACGCTGAAGGTGGGTGTAACCCGGAATAATAACCCCTTCGTTAGCCTCGGCCAGCCCGACGAGTGCAGCCTGGAGTGTGCGAACACCCGATTGTAGGATCACGATTTCATCCCGCAGATAGAGCCTGAGGTCTGTGGCCACCTGATCATTGCGACTACGGCCGGTATGAAGCTTAGCTCCGGCATCACCGATGCGTCGGGTAAGCTCCTTCTCGATGTTCATGTGAATATCTTCGAGATCGACGGAAAACTTGAATTCTCCATTGGTTATTTCCCCACCGATAGCATTGAGTCCGATCTCAATCGACGTAAGTTCTTGTTCCGTCAGAAAACCGGCGGTCTTGAGTGCCCGTGCATGAGCGATACTACCCCTGATATCATGCCGATAGAGTCTCCAGTCAAAGGAAACAGACTCTCCGTAATCCCGCAGAAGGGTGGACATGGATTCTTCGAAACGACCGTGACGCATCCCATTTCCTTAGCGCGTTTCAATCCGGTGGGAAACAACAATGAGGAGGAACCCTGATATTGAATAAGAAAAAAGTGTCAGAGGACTACGGCAAGAAAGAGCCGACTGCCGTTGCTGCATTCCTGCCCTGGCGGGGTTCGCCGATCTTTAATCCATAGCCCCTGACATTTTTAACATAGGAATGAAACTGAAAAACACAATACCAGAAATTACATCGAGATGATTTTCCAGCTTGAGAAGTTGTGAAAGACTCGTTAAACATTGCAGTTATTTAGTAATCCCCCGATGCAAAAAATTCTCATCATCACAGCCTCTGTACTCTCACTTGTTGCTATCGGTTTAGGATATGTGAACAGGACTCATCTGGTGAACGAGAAAGCCGGAAGGGTCTTGGCAGAGGCAGATCGCAACGAGGTGAACAAGAAAATCACCACTGCATACAGTGATCTGAAAGCGGCTCAGGAAAAACTCGCCCTGGCTACAAAGGACTCGGAAAAACTTGCCCCTCAGCTGGCAGATTTGCAAAGCCGCCTCGACAAAGCGACTTCCAATCAGACCGATCTCCAGAAGCAGCTTTCCCAAAAAGACACCGACATGGCTCAGCAAAAAACTGATCTTGCGGCAAAAGATACGCGCATTGCCGAGCTCGAGGCAAAATCGACCACGACTACCCAGGCGGCACCTCAACAGGACGACCTGAAAAAACAACTGGAGGAAAAAGATCTTCTCACGAGTAGGCTTCAGGCCAAACTTGAGGATTCCGACAAGCAGATTGCCGAACTCCGCAAGCAGGAAGCTCAACGTAGATCCAAGGTCATGAGGACGGGGCTGGAGGGAAGAATCCTGGCTGTTAATCCATCATGGAATTTTGTGGTGATTAGCCTTGGGGATCGCAACGGGGTGGTCAACAACGCGGAATTACTCATCAATCGTGGAGGTCAACTCATCGGGAAGGTGCGTGTTACCTCCGTGGAGCCCTCCACTTCCATAGCGGATATCGTGGTCAACAGCATCCGTTCCGGTCTGAGTGTGCAACCGGGAGATACAGTGATCTATCGCGGACCGGAAACAGACGCGGACTCAAACTCAAAGCTATGAGGTACGAAGCACTGCTTCTCATCCTTTTGACTTTTTTCTTAATTACCGGCTGCCAATCGGCTTCCGACACCCCGGTAAGTCCCGCCAGTGCATCCGTCAGCGCGATCCCGTGGAACAAGCCTGCATCCTGGGAAGGATCTGGGGCACTTGGTGGCTTCATGCAGCAGGGAGGTCACTGATCGGTGATAGTCTCTGCGGTCCTTCTTGTGTGAACGATACGGGAATATCCCGCCCATGAGAATTCTCTCAGTCGATCCATCTCTTCGGGGGACTGGATATGCCATTTTGGAGGAATCAGGCTCACGCATCCGGTGTCTGGAGTATTCAGTCATCAAAAATCCCCCAAAACTCTCTCAAGAGGCCTGTCTGATCGCCATCCATGCAACCCTGGAGGCGTCGATTATCAAATACAATCCTGTGGCACTCTCGATCGAAAAAGTTATTTTTGTCCAGAGTTACGCCACCGCTATTGTGCTGGGTGCGGCGCGGGGCGTTGCCGTTTTAGCCGCCGCACAGAAGGGGCTTTCGATCCATGAATATCCACCAAAGCGTGTGAAACAGGCCGTTGTGGGACGGGGTGCCGCTTCCAAGGATCAGGTGGCCTTCATGATCCGTGCCCTTCTGGGACTTACGGAAACCCCTCCCAGTGATGCAGCCGATGCCATTGCCATCGGACTGACTCACCTGCGGACAATGGCCTCCCCTCTTGCCAATAAATCTGATCTGACGAACAGGTCTCCAAAAAAATAAATGAGTCCTGTAATAACGACTCAATGGCTCGGCAGGATTTCCTATCAGGCTGCGCTGACAATGCAGGAATCGCTTGTTGAAAAAATGGCCAGTGGTGATCCCGTTGGGCATCTTCTCCTTCTGGAACATGATCCGGTCTACACAATGGGCCGCAATCGCGATGTATCGAGTCTGCAAATCGAGGAGGAACTCCCCCACCCCGTTGTGCGAACCAATCGTGGGGGTCAGGCCACCTATCATGGACCGGGACAGTTGGTAGGATATCCCATACTGGATCTCAACCTTCATGGAAGGGATCTGCATCTTTATCTCCGTTTTCTTGAAGAGGTACTCATCGATGTTCTCGACTTTTACCAAGTTCAGGGATGTCGCCGGGATGGCCTTACCGGAGTATGGGTGGAGGATCGCAAAATCGCCTCAATCGGCGTCGGCGTTCGGAAATGGATTTCGATGCATGGGTTTGCCCTGAATGTTGCCGGTGATTTGCCTGGATTTTCAGCAATTATTCCATGTGGCATTTCAGGTGTGAAGATGACTTCACTCTCACAGGAAATCCGTAAAGCTCTTAACGTTCAAGATGTTGCCGAAACTACAGCAGGGATTTTTCTGCGTCGGATGGAGACTCTCCCCAACGGGAATTTTTGAAAAACGAGAGATCCTTGATTATTGCACTCCTCTCAGAGATCTAAAAAATTCCTGACCAGCTCCTTCCCATGAGTCGTCAGGATCGATTCAGGATGAAACTGCACTCCCCACAGAGGGAGATGCTTATGACGCAATCCCATGATCTCGCCCTCGGCTGTTTCTGCGGTGATCTCCAGGCAATCTGGCAGGGATTCACGACGCACGATCAGGCTGTGGTAGCGGGTGGCTTCAAAAGGATTGGGTAACCCACAGAAAAGATCCTTTTCATTATGTAGGATAGGCGATGTCTTTCCATGCATGAGGCGTCCGGCACGAATCACCTCCCCTCCATAGACATCCCCCATGCACTGATGACCGAGGCAGACTCCAAGGATCGGAAAACGACCGGCCAATTGTCTGATTACCTCATTGCTGATGCCCGCTTCCTTCGGAGTGCAAGGACCGGGTGAAATACAGATACGGTCAGGGTTCATGACCTGAATTTCGTTGATCGAAATCTCATCATTACGACGCACGGTGGGTTCGGCCCCCAATTCACCGAAATATTGAACCAGATTGTAGGTGAAGGAATCGTAGTTATCGATGACGAGGATCATGGGATTAAATCAGAGGTTCTCTTATGGAAGCGTTGCCGAGGCAAGTTCGACGGCACGGATGACGCCCATTGCCTTGTTCACTGTTTCTTCAAATTCAGCTTCGGGCTTTGAATCAGCGACTATCCCCGCCCCAGCCTGCACAAAGGCATGGCCATCCTTGAGAAGGACTGTTCTTAAGGCGATGCAGGAATCAAGCTGTCCGTTGAATCCAAGATAGCCTACCGCCCCCGAATAAGACCCCCTGGCCGTTGGTTCTAGCGAACTGATAATCTGCATGGCCCTGATCTTTGGAGATCCGCTGACAGTGCCGGCAGGGAAGGTCGCCCTCAGCACATCGAGAGGAGAATGTTCACCGGCAAGTTCCCCAACCACATTGGAAACGATATGCATGACATGACTGTAGCGTTCCACCGTCATGAAATCGGTCAGGGAAACACTCCCGTAGGTTGAAATCCGTCCCACATCATTACGGGCAAGATCAACAAGCATCAGATGCTCAGCCCTCTCCTTCGGGTCGTCCAGGAGTTCACGACAAAGCGCTTCATCAGCCTCCTGCGTTGCACCGCGTTTGCGCGTCCCTGCGATCGGCCTGATCTCAACATGACCACTTGTTACTTTGACATGTACTTCCGGGGAACTTCCCACCAGGGAAAATCCCCCGGGGAGCCTCAGACAGAACATGTAGGGGGATGGATTGATCAGACGAAGGGATCGATAGAGATGAACGGGATCTCCCGAGTACGGAATGGAAAAACGTTGCGAGAGTACTATTTGAAATATGTCACCCGCATGGATAAAATCCTTCGATTTCTCCACGGCCTTCTCAAAGACTTGGCGGGTCATATTACTTGAAACTTTCAATGCTGGAACGGAGTTGCCCGTCAGAAATGGCTTAATTTCAGCAGGCCCCTCGAGTTTTTTGAGCAGGGCTGCAATCCGGCTGATTGCCTCTTCACGGGCAGGTCCGACGCCCAACTCTTCAGTAAAGGCGCAGGCAACAACCTTGATGCGACGGCTTTTATGGTCAAAAATCACAACCGTATCGGCGATCAAAAAGAGCATGTCAGGCAATTCGAGGTCATTCGTCGCAGCAGCTGGGACGCTCGGTTCGAAGCGTCTTACGGACTCATACCCGAGATAGCCCACTGCTCCACCGGTAAATCCCGGAAGCTCCTGATGAACCTTGCAGCGATAGGAGGACATGATCTTCTCAAGTTCCTTTAAGGGGTCTGACATTGACCATGATCTGATCTTGCCGTGTCGATCGGTCACGGTAATTTGGTCGCCTCGGGATTCGATGACCGCTCTCGCTCCGGAACCGACAAAGGAGTATTGTCCCACGAGATCGCTTTGTTCGGCGGATTCGAGAAGAAAGGAGGGTTCCTCCTGGCCGAGCTTCACCAGCAGAGAGAGTGGAGTTTCGCTGTCAGCCACTAGCTCGATCCATACCGGAACAACAGGATGTGTTGCAGCCTCGAGTACAAATTCACTCTCTGAGGGCAAGGCTACGCTGTTTAATTTGGAACCGTTTGATTCGGGTGCGTCGGTCATTGAACGAAAAATGATGTTTTTAGCGCCACCCCTCTGCAATGAGGAAATTGGAATTCTTATCTTCCCCGTTTAAAGCGGGAGAGTTCTCGTTCTGTTTCACGCTGTTCCGCCTTCTTTTTGAGATCATGACGCTGATCAGCCGCATGTTTGCCTTTGCCGAGGCCGAGTTCAACTTTAACCCTCCCTTTTTTCCAATACATCCTAAGAACGGGTAGGGACAACCCTTTGCGAAGCGTCTGCTCGGTGAGTCGTACGATCTCCACCTTGTTGAGCAGAAGTTGCCTAGGGCGCTTGGGATCATGGGTTTCATGACTTGCTTTTTCATAGACCTGAATCGTTGCGTCGTAGAGCACGACCCCCTTCTTTTCGACCTTGGCGTAGCAACCAAGCAGATCCGCACGACCGGCACGCAGCGACTTCACCTCAGTACCCACGAGGGATACTCCAGCCTCGAATCTTTCAATAATCTGGAAATCCCTGAGTGCTTTCCTATTGGTGACAATATCGGAGCCCATGAAGATAAACTACCAGCTCACGATCGAACCGAAAATCCCGATAAGGAAAAATCAGGCCGCCAGGTTCTCCTCTTCAGGCAGAACAAAGAAATCCATCGTTAGCTTCCCTTCAGCAATCTCAGAGAGCGCAATGTCAGCCAATCCCATCGAGAGATTCGTTTCGACTAGGGGACGGCTGCCTGCGGAAAGTTGGCGAACACGCTTGCTCACCATATTGACAAGCTGCTGTTTGTTAGTGATGACTTTGGCGGCGGCTTCGATATAAACGATATTCATAAAATTAGTAGGCGAAATGGGTTAACAGGTGATCATGCCTCATCAACTGATCTGAGACAAGCTTCATCATTGAGTCATTTGTTGATCACGATTCACGCCATCTGGCGTGCTCGTTGTTGCCAAGGTCTGCTGATCCTGATTCCCTTTCAGAGCATCAACTTTTACCCCCCTTCTTCATTCTTCATTAAACATTGGAACCATGGGATTTTTTACTCCCCATTATCTCAAGGAAGCGCGCAACCTCATTGAGGGTGCTTCAAAGACTCTCCATCACTATCGCGATATTCTGCGGATGGATCAATGCCGCACGCTGGAACAAGGCATTGCCGAACTTCGAGAGGCGGTTTCATTCAAGGATCGTCCGGGCATCGAGAAATTTTCCACGGCCCTTGAAACGAGTTTCTCCTCGATTATTCCTGCAAACCCCCATGCTGCCTGGACCGAAAATGTGGAAGCCATTATTGTAGCCGTGGCACTTGCCGTGGGATTTCAAGCCTACTTCCTCAAACCCTTTAAGATCCCCACGGGATCGATGCAACCCACACTTTATGGAATGACAGGGCACCCAACCTCAGAGCAGAATCCCCCACCCCTCGCAAGAATCATTGATTTTGTCCAACTTGGTCGCACTCATCTTGATCTGAAGGCCTCCAGGCAGGAAGAAATTCTCGATTTGCAGGAGCAGACCAAACTGAATTTCTTCACATTTACCGATGTGACCACAACAGCCGGAACACATAAAATATTTGCCCCCAGGGATGTGCTCGCACGCGATTTCGGGATCCGTCCGGGGAGGGTCTATGAGGCGGGAGATTCCATCGTGCACGGATATGTGCAGGCGGGAGACCAGGTCTTTGTGGATCGGATGACCTATCAGTTTCAAAATCCCAAGAGCAGCGATGTCTTTGTCTTCACCACAAAGGGTATCAGAAAAATTGAAATGGGCATTGATCCGGCTCTCGGTTCCCAATTCTACATCAAACGACTGGCGGGAGTTCCTGGAATGACTCTTCGTATCGATTCCCCAAACCTCTTCCTCAATGAGGTTCTGGCAGCGTCTCCTCAATTCCAGCGTGTCATGAGCTGTCGGAACGGCTATCGGGGATATTCCAACCCCGCCTATCCAGCACAATATCTCACGACACCGGAGAACTCGTTCACCGTGCCACCTCACTCATTTTTTGCGCTTGGGGACAATAGTTACAACTCAAGTGACAGTCGCTATTGGGGAGTCGTTCCGGAGCGTAATGTCATCGGTCGCGGCTACTTTGTCTATTGGCCGTTTTCCAATCGTTGGGGCTTTGTTCGTTAGGATTTTTGCCGAACCTTGAATGACTTTGCTTTTGGAGTGGACTTTTTGGTGACCTTTCTCGCGAGCGCCACCTTGGATGCCACTTTAAGGCGTAGGGCATTCAGACGAATGAAGCCAGTCGCATCCCCTTGATCATAGGCCTGAGTCGGATCTGCTTCCATGGTTGCGATATCGGGACGGTAGAGTGAGACGGGACTCTTGCGGCCTGCGGCAAGGATGTTTCCTTTGTAAAGTCGTACACGGACAGTACCCGTGACATTCTTCTGCGACTCCGTGATGAATGCCTGTAGAGCGAGACGCTCTGGTGCAAACCAGAAACCGTTATAGACAAGCGTGCTGTATTTGGGAATCAGCCCGTCACGCAGATGCATCACCTCACGATCCATCGTGAGGGATTCCATCTGGCGATGAGCAAAGTGAAGAATGGCCCCCCCCGGAGTCTCATAGACACCCCGGCTCTTCATGCCGACAAATCGGTTTTCAACCATATCAACACGCCCGACACCGTGCCGCCCTCCCATCTTATTGAGAACCTTCATCACCCCTAGGGGATCAAACTCTTTGCCATTCACGGCAACGCAGTTTCCTTGAATAAAATCGAGAGTGACTATTTCGGCCTTGTCCGGAGCATCCTCAGGACTGACTGAGAGCTTGAACATGTCTTTATTCGAGGGATCGAAAGCATCAAACCAAGGATCCTCCAGGATACCGCTCTCATAGCTGATATGGAGAAGATTGCGATCCATGGAGTAGGACTTTTTAGCACTCGCCTCCACATTCACCTTATGAGCAGCACAATACGCGAGCATCTCAGCCCGCCCCGGAAACTGCTCACGGAAGCGTTCCTCACGCCACGGAGCGATCACCCTGAGATCTGGAGCAAGGGCGGCGGCAGCAAGCTCGAATCGCACCTGATCATTCCCCTTCCCTGTGGCTCCGTGGGCGATGGCATCTGCACCTTCAGCAAGGGCAATCTCGACCATGCGCTTGGCGATAAGCGGTCGAGCGATACTTGTTCCTAAAAAATACTCCCCTTCATAGAGTGATCCTGCCTGCATCATTGGATAGATAAAGTCACGGGCAAACTCGGCTTGGAGATCATCGACGAAACACTTGGAGGCGCCTGTCTTGAGAGCCTTGGGTTTAAGCCCTTTCAACTCCTCCTCCTGTCCCACATCGGCACAGAAGGCAATCACTTCAGCTTGATAGGTATCCTTAAGCCAGTTGAGAATAACGGAGGTATCGAGACCTCCCGAGTAGGCGACAACAATTTTCATCGCGTGATGGGATACACTTCCAAGGCGCAAGTTGCACGCCGATTCCTCTTCTCCTAAAACAAAAAAGAACGACCGGATTGCTCCAGTCGTTCTTTTAACGGGATTCGTTTTTTATCGAAATATCAGTTCTTAGGCTTGATAGGGGTTGAAGCGGGAGTTGCACCAGACTTGGCTGCTTGTTGGGCCTGAATCTGGGAAGCCAGATTCTGAACGGCCTGATTAAGATCCACAAGAGGCACCCAACCGATCAAGTTGCCCTGCTGCCCGGTGGATTTGTCAGCAAAGGAGGCAGCATTCAGAAGGCGGGCCTCACCTGTCTTTGTGTTCCATTCCACAACGGAATCAACCTGCTTGTCTGCAATCGTAATTTTGGCAGCTATGGCTTGAAAGGTTGGTTGCTCCACGGACTGCTGTTGCTTTTCGCAAGCGGCAAGACCAAGTGTAGCACATACAAGAGCGAGGGAGGGATAAAACTTCATAGGCTTGAAAATTAGATGCTCTCTTTCGGATTTCAAGAAACAAATCCTGAAGAAAAGAAAAAAAGCTTTTTAAATAATCTCGTTGCAACCCAGGGAAAGAGATCGCATTTCCAAAAGAAAAGTCAGCCCATTGCGGAAATAGTGGCTGCCCCGCATGGATTCGAACCATGAATAATGCCTCCAAAGGGCACTGTGTTACCGTTACACCACAGGGCAAGGTTTTTCATAATACTGATTCTTGACTGTGGTCGGCAATGAGAATTGGCAAAGAAAAAAGTCACCTGTTGCCAAATACCTTTGATTTGAGAGAATCGTCAACTCCATCATGACCATGAAACTCCGCAATAGACTGATCGCGCTAATTTGTCTGATTTTATTTTTAGGATTGGGCGCAGCCCTGTTTCTTTCGACTTCAGCGAGGAAGCCATTCGCGGTAATCCTTTTCATCGGTGATAACATCAATTCATCGAGTCTGACGGCAGCGCGACTTTTCTATGGAGGTGGAGATGCCAGGTTGCAAATGGAGAGTTTCCCCAATGCCGCCCTATGCAGAAACGCCGCCAATGATTTCTCCATTCCTGATAACGCCTCAGCCTCGACAGCTATCTCCGCTGGAAAACGGGTCAATCGGAGTAGTCTGTGCATCGATCCCTCAGGAACGAAAATGCTTTCCCTTCTTGAGATCGCGGCATCAAGAAGTCGCTCAACCGGACTGATCACCATAGGTCCCATTACCGGCACAACTGCGGCGGCCTACTATGCCAAGTCGATCAATCCGGCGGATCAATCCGATCTTGCATCCCAGTTTTCCCATCACGCTCCATTTGATGTCGTCATCGGTGGTGACATCACCGGCCCATCATCATCCACCAACGCGCAGACTGTTCAACAAAGTCCCTTGCAACCGAAAGATAAAAACGGCATCGCGGTTTTCAGATCAATGGGAGAATTGGAGGGCCAACCATTTTGGAAAAGCACACCGGTGCTTGGGCTCTTTCCTCAGAATCAACTATCCCTCCACCACTCAGGGGAAGGTGATCCGAACGCCCCTTCCCTATCCGATTTGGTACGCGTTGCGATCAGGCAACTTCAGGCCAACAGACATGGCTATTTCCTTGTTGTTGATGATCCTGAAATCGGCATTGCCGCCAGAGCAAATGATGCGGAAAGCATGTTCAAGCGCATCCTTGCATTTGATCAGGCAGTCTCAACAGCACGGAGATATGCCGGGGATAACTCCCTCATTCTTGTGGCAGGCAGGGAAAATATCGGAGGACTTCAACTCAACGGATATCCATTTCTGGGTGATAAGGGTGTCGCAGTCCTGTCGCTTAACGCGCAGGGAAACCCTTCCTTGAGTTGGGCAAACGGTCCTGGATTTGCCCCTGAAGATAAAAATGATGCCCCTCAGAATAAAAAGGCAAAGCAGTCGTCCACTCCTGGCATCCTCTCCCAGCCATCCGCCTATTCCCTCCCCCAAGCACTTGGGGTGGCGGGTGATGTGCTGACCCTTGGCGTCGGACCAGGATCGGAAAAACTAAAGGGGTTTCTCGATCTCACTGATATTCACCGCATGATCAACGACCAACTGTAGAGCCCTTTTGTTTTCTGCTGAAGCAAGATCAACAGATATATTGTTCACTCAAAGCGCGGAGAACTCAGAGAAAGAAAGGAGAAGAGCAGGCTGCAAAGTGAATTCCATGTCCACTTACTGAAGTATGTGCTCCAGCGAAGGATCAGGTGGAGATCCGAGTTCGAGCGACTTATTGTAATGTTTGCGCGCCATCATCTTGGCTGGTGGTTTGCCCGTGGCGTAGATGACGGCAAGATTAAAATGGGCATCAGCATAGTTCGGATTGATCTCGATTGCCTTCATGATCTCACCCTCGCCAGCCTTCCCTTTACCGGAAGCAGCCAAAACGATGCCGAGATAATTGTGAGCCGTAAAGTCCTGACTGTTGATGGCTACGGATTTTCTAAGAACCTTCTCGGCATCTTCCATCCTCTGCTGACGATAATGGACAATGCCGAGTGTTGTCAGCGCAAACGAATTATCAGTCGATTGTTCGGACGCCTTCTTTAAATTCGCTTCGGCCTCCTTCATTTTGCCGAGTTGGAACTCCACGACTCCCAGGTTGGAGAGAGCGAAGTAATCATTGGGAGAGAGTTTTAGTGATTCAAGGAAGGTGTTTTCTGCCTGGAGATAATCTTGGCGATCAAATTCAGCCTTTGCCTGAGCCAGCAGTTCCTTGAACTTACCCTGCCATGGGAGCAGGGCCGTAGTGTTGGTATCGGCCTGTTTCGCCGCGTTAGTATCTAACCCTTGGGGGGGGGGTGAGACAGCAGAATTACTCTCCATTGAATGAACCCCTACAACGGAGTTGGTATCGGTCTGCGCCGCCGAATTGGTTGAGTCGCTGGTTGGTTGGGGAGTGTTCATCGGCGCAGCGATGGAGGCCTGAAGATTTGACCCTCCCTGATCGGAAATCACCAACTGAGCATCCTTGAACAATGCCCGTTCCTGAGGGGAGAGTTCCACCGTAGGGGCGGTCAGAAGAGACATTTGCTGCTGAAGAGTATCCGACTGAATATTGAGGTGCTTGAGTTCATCCTCCATGAGACGCCGCGCCTGGGCCTTCTTTGCCTGTTCCTTGAGCTCCCTGAGAACGATGCCCCTCAAAAGTTCATTTTCCTGACTCATTTGCTCATCTGCGGCATTTCCTTTCCTTTTCTTTAAACGGGCAACTTTTGCATCCCGATCAGCAAGCTGATCCTGTAGTTCCTTGAGACGCGTTGCACCTTCATCCCCCTGCTGTTTGAGCGTCTTGATCTGCTGCGCTGCGTCTGCAAGTTGGGACTGAAGCTTTGATGCCTCTTGCCGGGCATCTGCAAGAGCCTTCTCCTTCTCGTCAAGGGCCTTCTGCTGATCCGGCTGCGCCTGTGTTATTTCACTGATACGCTTCTGGGATTCGGCATAATTCCTGGCATTGGTATCAATCTGATCCTGCAGCTTCTTCATCTGTTCCTTCAGTGCCACGGATTCCGGGGAATGATCAACCGATGTTGCAATTTGACCCAGGGCAACCTTAAGTTGATCCTGTAAGGCACTGTTTTGCTGCGTAAGAAGCTCCATATAACTTTTTGTGGCCCGTTCTTTCCTCTGCGCCTCATCCTTGGAAGCTGTTGCCGACTTCTCGGCTTCAACGAGTTTCGCGGCAGATTGTTCGATCGTCTTGGTATTTTCGGCCAACAGATCCTTGAGATGGGATATATCACCATTAAGTGATGGAACCGAATCGGCTTTGGACTGCAATGAACTGATCAAGCGTGATGCCTGGGCAAGCTTATCCTGGAGTCGCGCTTTTTCCTCTTCGAGAACCGTCCGGTCAGCCAGAGCATCAGCGATGGCCTTTTGCTGAATGCTTTTGGCCTCTGAAGCAACCTTCTCGAATGCATCGATCTGGGTTCGCGCTTTATCCAATTCCTTTTCTCCGGCATCGAGTCGTCCTTTCAACTCGACAACGGATTTTTTCAACATCCCGGTTTCTTCAGTCAACCCTTTGACTTTGGAGGCTTCGGCCGCTGCCACTCCCAGGTCGTTGACTTTCTGCACGAGACGCTCGCGCTCCTCCTGGAGAACCTGAAGATCAGCCTGCAGTGCGGGTTCCTGACGCAGGGCTTCCTTCCCCTGTTCAACCTTGGCCTGCAGTTCCTTGATTTTGTCACGAAGCGGAGCTGCCTGCTCGAGCTGTTTTTGAGCCGTTGCGTATTTCTCGGAAACATTCGCAAGTTGCTTTTGAATGTCACTATCCTTGTCCAGGGAATCTTTCGCTTTCTGCTCGGAATGTTCGAGCTTGGCCTGCAACTGAGCCACTGCTTCCTTCCCTTTCTCAACCTCCTTGCTGAGTTGCTCTATTTTGCTATTGGAATCCGTCGTCGCAACCACCTTGCTCTGTGCCTCTTGAAGTTGTTTCACGAGGACATTGTTCTGGTCGGTAAGTTTCGTGATATTCACCTGCGATTGCTCCTCAGACACCTGCTTGTCGGCAACTGCATCATCAAGTTTTTTTTGAATATCCTTGAGATCCTTGGACCATGAGTTGCGGGACTTCAGATCCCTTTCAAGATCGGATATCCTCCTCTTGGCGACATCGAGATCCCCTGTGAGTTGGGAGCGCATCTTGACCCATTCAGCATTTTCCAGATCCCCTGTGCGGTGTTTCTGAGCGGTGAGCGCATCATGAGCCTCCTGCAACTGCCCCTTGAGATCCTCAACCAACTGGCGCAGACGACGATTTTCACCTGATGAAGGCACGGTGCTTGCAGCAGAATCCCTTGAAGCAGCACCCGGGGGACTTATCGAGATGCTGGGACCTTTTTTGCCAGTGGATGCTGGCGGGGAAGATTGATTAAGAAGCGAACTATCGGCAGGAGGAGCAGACAAGGTGGCATCCGCCCCCCCCGAATCAGTCCCCCCCTGCTGGAGACGCTGAAGACTTTCGTGGGTCTTCTTGAGACGATACTCAATGACGGGTTTCTGCCAGGTCGGATCGCTTTTGGAAATAGCAAGCAGCAGGCTTTCTGCAAAGCGGTATTTATTGATGGCCTCAGAATTATTCCCTGCCCGTTCGAGGTTTTCCCCCTGCTGATAACTCTGATATGCGGAGAGAAATTGTTCGGAGGGATCCGCTGCAAAGAGAGACAGAGCGGTCAAAAACAACAAAGAAAAAAACAGCGTAACGCGAAACATCGGAAAGTTAATATGCAGGGTAGTCCTGACTACTAGGGAACTGCTTCAAGATCAAACATCCTCTTCATCTTTCTCTTGGCAAAATAAGTGACATTTGCTCAATTGTGTCAGGATTGTCACCTGGACCTCATTGACAAACTTTGTCACAAGGTGCTAAGAGCATGTAGTGCTAATTGCGCATCGACCACTGGATCATGGATAATTTGCTCGATCAACCGGTACTTGTACTCAATAGGTTGTGGCAGGCAATTAATACCTGTTCCGCCAGAAGGGCACTCACACTCCTCTATCAGGGACATGCCCAAGTCGTTGCGGGAGACGGATCGAGCAATTTTCTGACTCATGATTTTCTGAGTTGGCGGGATTTCTCAGTATCAAATCCGGAGCCAAGGATGTTGCAGACCATATCACTGCATATCCGCGTACCGAGAATCATTGTTCTCTGTCTCTTTGACCGGCTTCCCAAAAAGGAAGTCAAATTCACAAGACACAATGTCTTTGAGCGGGATAAAAATACATGCCAGTACTGCGGGGACCCCTTTGATCGCAACCAACTCAATATCGACCATGTGCTGCCCCGTGATCGCGGTGGTCAGACCACCTGGGAAAATGTTGTCTGCTCCTGCATCCCGTGTAACACACGCAAAGGCAATCGCCTTCCGCATGAAGCAAGGATGAATCTGTTAAAAAAACCGAAGAGACCGAAGTGGCGTCCCTTTGTCAATATCACATTTGCCGGAGGAGTGGACCAAAGTTGGAGTCATTTTATCGACCTGGCCTACTGGAATGTCGAGTTGGGAGAGTAATGTAGACCTCGATTACATCGACCGCGTTCAGGAAAACGGAATTGTTTTTCTCCCTCCCGAAGAGATAGGAAATCCGCAGTCTCTGGAAAGAGAATCTGGCGAAACTCTTCGCCGACCAGCAGATGATTTCGGAAGTCAAAAATCAGGTCCCGGAGACCAGCTGTGATCCTCTGACTCCTTCGTCTTTCAGTTTTTTTCTCTCTGCCCCCCCGTGTTTGCTTATCCGCGCAGCACTTTGACAAATTCCTCAAAGAAGCATACTGAATCATGCGGCCCAGGAGAAGCCTCGGGATGGAACTGGACGGCCTGAATCTGCTTTGAGCGATGCCTGATGCCAGCCACGGTTCCGTCGTTGAGATGACGGTGAGTCACTTCGAGATTGGCTGGCAATCCTTCCTCTTTTACTGCATAGCCATGATTCTGTGAGGTGATGAGGACGCGGCCCGTGCGCAGATCCTGCACCGGCTGATTGGCTCCACGATGTCCGAATTTCAGTTTGAATGTGGAGGCTCCGAAGGCCAGGGAGAGAATCTGATGACCCAAACAGATGCCAAAGACCGGCTTGGCTTCAGCAAGTTGCCGGGCGATTGCATGAGCCTCCGTCAGGACAGACGGATCACCCGGGCCATTGGATAGAAAGATTCCGTCGGGGTTCAAAGCCAGAGCTTCTTTGGCCGGAGTAGTCGACGGAACGACCATCACGCGCACCCCATGGGAACGGAGCAGGCGGAGGATGTTCCGCTTCACACCGAAATCGTACAGGACGACAAGTGGCGTTTTTGCTCCCAAGTTTCTTTTGCCAAGAAACCCGGATTGAAAGCTTTCAGTACCTTTAGGATCCCATTCATAAACCTCCCTGGTCGAAACCTCTCCGACGAGATCGAGTTCCTCCAATCCCGGAGCAGTCTTGGCACGCTCTACGGACTCAGTCTCGCTGCTCCCGTCTGTGCTCAGACAGGCCCTCATGGAACCCTGGGTGCGGAGATGTCTAGTCAGTGAACGCGTGTCAATACCTCCGATGGCAGGAATACCATTTCTCTCCAGATAAGCCTTAAGATCTTCAGCGGCACGCCAGCTGCTTTCGACGCGGGAGAGTTCTTCCATCACGAATCCGTTAACCTGTGGTTTTTCACTTTCACCATCATAGGGCGTTGTGCCGTAGTTGCCGATCAATGGGTATGTCATCGTGACGATCTGTCCCCTATACGATGGATCGGTGAGTACTTCCTGATAGCCACTCATCGAAGTGTTAAAGCATATTTCACCGATCGCGTTCCCTGCCGCACCAAGTGAATAACCGCGAAAGACACGACCATCTTCGAGAGCCAACAACGCAGGGAGAGTGGTTTTGTGATCGAGCATGAATAGAGTCGGAAAGTTGCCCGATACTTCACCATGAGGCTGGAATCCGTGCAATCAGATTACCGTGCAAAATTGGAATGAAGGGATTGCACCACACCTGTTGATTTTCTAAGCTGAAAACCCTGTGCCTGCTTCCTCGACATTCATGACTTCCAGGATTCTGTTGCTCGCGTTGCCGTTACTTTTTTCAGCATGCGACGCGACAAGGCAAACTGGCTCCTTTGCAAAGACATCGACATCGTCAGCTCATCCTTCAGCCCATTCCGCTGACGGATTTGATCTGCCGGTGAATCCCCCCGATGCCAACGGATATTACAAGTCGCGGGGATTCCGCGCGGGAGGACATTTGGGAGAGGATTGGGTGACGGATGGTGGAAGTTCCAAGGGATTCGGCAATCCCGTCTATGCGATCGGCAATGGAGTCGTCGTTCTCGGAAGGGATATCCATGCGGGCTGGGGCAATGTTGTGATCATCCGCCATGCCTGGGTTGAGAATCGGAAACTCGATTTCACCGACTCCCTCTCGGCGCATCTCGACAAGATAATTGTTCGTGAGGGACAGCAGGTCACAAGAGGTCAACAAATCGGCACCATCGGCAACAACCATGGGATGTATCCGCCGCATCTGCATTTTGAGATGCACAAGGATCTCTCCATAGGGGTCAATCATGCCCAAGGAACCCGTGATCTTCGTAGCTACTGGCTCCCTACGGAATTTATCATGGCACATCGTCACCTTCATGGTGGAGGCCCCGGTGTTCCCATTCCTCCTGCCAACTTTCTCCTCCCGACTTCAGAACATCCCTGGTCGCTCCCCCGATTCTTCTCCCACGGGAAAAAATCATCCCACAGCAAGGGATCTGCCCACTATAAATCCGGCAATCACTACAAAACTCACGCAATCGATCCTGTAAAGTCCAAGTCCTCCAAAGGATCAGGCAGTCACCACAGGTCCAAGAGTCATAAAAACAAGCATCATTCGGAGTAGTCCCCCCCGAGAATGCATCACTATGATGCAGTAGCCGAACTCAACCGGTAAGAATCGTTTGAGAAATCGCGTTTATCCAGCCCACTCTAAACAGAGCGCTTTCTCAAAGCGCGATATTCCAGGGAGTCAACCAATGCCAACCAACTAGCCTCGATGATATTGTCAGAGACACCGACGGTTCCCCAGGATTCAACACCCTCGCTTGACATGATATGCACGCGAGTGCGGGCAGCAGTTCCCCTTCCTCCATCGACGATGCGAACCTTGTAATCGGAGAGCGATATTTTGACGATCCAAGGGTGTAGTTTCTGAAGTGATTGCCGCAGGGCTGCATCGAGAGCATTGACCGGACCATCACCCTCGGCGGTGGTTTCTTGCAGGGCATCACCATGTCTCACGACGACAGTGGCTGCGCAGGTGGTCGTGCTACCCGTTGCGTCGCGACGGAAACTACAGTCATACCCCGAGAGTTCGAAGAGTGGGGTATGGAGGCCCAGTTCCTTGCGCAAGAGCAGTTCCAGGGAGGCATCGGCCGCCTCGAACTCGTACCCCTCGGACTCCAAGGCCTTGATACGCTCCAGTACCCGAAGCACGGCGGGATTATTCTTCTCAACCGGGATGCCGAGTTCGGCAGCCTTTATCAGGATGTTACTGCGACCGGAGAGTTCGGAAATGAGGATATTCTGATGATTGCCGACCGATGCAGGCTCGATGTGCTCGTAAGCTGCCGCCGTCTTGGCGATGGCATTGACATGCATTCCCCCCTTGTGCGCAAACGCCGTACTGCCAATAAAGGGCGCGCGAATGTCAGGCTGGCAATTCGCCAGTTCGTCCACGAAGTGAGAGACTTCATGCAGACGCGTGAGATCGGGCACCACCGGAATACCCATCTTGAGTTGAAGGCATGGAATGACGGTGGTGAGGTTGCAATTTCCCGTCCGCTCACCATAGCCGTTCATCGTCCCCTGCACCTGGATGGCTCCCGAGCGGATCGCGGCGAGAGCGTTGGCTACCCCAAGACCACAGTCATTATGCGTATGAATGCCAACCCTTCCGGGAAACAGGGTTTCCACCTTGGCCGTGATGGTCGCGATCTCGTCGGGCATGGTTCCCCCATTGGTGTCGCAAAGAACAATGACATCGGCTCCCGAATCGGCAGCCGCTCTAAGCGTGGCAAGGGTAAACTCAGGATCATCCTTGTATCCGTCAAAAAAGTGTTCGGCATCGTAAAAGACCTCGCGATCCTGTGATTTCAAATAATCGACACTATCCGCGATCATCGCCAGATTTTCGGCATGGGGGACGGAGAGAACCTTCTCCACCTGGAGTTTCCAGCTCTTTCCAAAAATCGTCACAACGGGAGTTCCGGCCTCAAGCAACTGGGCAATCTGCGGATCATCGCAGACTTTGATACCAGCACGACGCGTACTGCCGAATGCTGCCAGCTTCGCACCACCGAGATCGTGCTTTTTGGCCTCCGCAAAGAAAGCAAGATCCTTGGGATTAGAACCGGGCCAGCCACCCTCGATATAATCCATGCCAAACTGCCCCAGTTTCGCTGCAATGCGAATCTTGTCGATCAGGCTGAAAGAGATTCCCTCGCCCTGCGTTCCATCACGCAGAGTCGTGTCATAGAGAGTGACGGCACCCGATTTTTTCATAAAGGAAGGAGACTACTCCCGGAACATGGAAGCTTCAAGCTGAGGAAGTACTAATTTGATCGCATGGAGACCGTTGTGGGATTGGCTCAACGCTCTCCCGGAGTGTTTTCTATCTCCGACTCGATCACTTCTGAGTCATTGATCGCATTGATCAGCAGGCGGAACATGGCAAAATCCCGTTTGTTTGGCGTGAAGACAAGGCGGGGCAGTGAGACGATGGCCGTTTCTTCAGCTTCCTCCCGCAGTGTTTCACGCTGCCTGATGTGCCCGGTGGCGACCAAGTGATCAAACTGATCGTTGAGACGCTCGAGTGCAGTCGGGGTCAGGCGTTTCTGAATACGGATCACCATCTCATCTCTCACCCAGCGGTAGGAGTGGAATATTTTGTAGAAATTTTTGATTTCCTCCACCGCGCGATCGATGTCGTGCGTGATGGTGAAAAGATGAAAATCCGATTTGGAGATGAGTCCCAGCTCCAGCAGGTCATTATCGAGAAAGCGCCGCCATGTCTCCCAATAAAATCCGTTGGGACGATCCATCAGGATGATCGGAACGATCGAGGTCTTTCCAGTCTGAAGAAGCGTCAGCACCTCAAACCCCTCATCCATGGTGCCGAAGCCTCCCGGAAACAGGACAAAGGCAGAGGTTTCCTTGACGAAACTCAGCTTGCGGGCAAAAAAGTAATTAAAATCAATCAACTTGGGATCGCCGTCAATCACATGATTGGGCTTTTGTTCAAAAGGGAGTCTGATCGTCAACCCGAAGCTGTTCTCCGCTCCTGCCCCCTGCTGCGCAGCTCCCATAATACCGTCACCGGCACCGGTGATGATCATGAAATTTTCTGCAACGATGCGGCGAGCAAATTCCCGTGCCAGTTGGAAATCGGGATCATCAGCACGCGTGCGGGCCGAACCAAAGACCGCAATCTTACGGATTCCCGGATATTTATCAAAAACCGTGGCGGCATTCCTGATCTCACGCATCGAGCGACTGACGAGCTTCAGGTCGGCAAGAGATGCGTGGTCCCGACCGAGTTGCAGTGCCGTCTCGATCATATCGGCAAGAAAGTCCGCCGACCTCCCCGATGCAACACCTGAGACGAGTTCCTTGATTGTTTGGGAAGTTAGCTCTGTTGTTTCTTGGAAAGCCATATAAGTTGGTTAAATCATCGATTCCCTAACGGCGGGCCAGTCGGCTGAAAAGCCAGATGCCAAGTCCGGTGAAAAAGAGGTTGGGTAGCCAGATCAGGACAACAGGGAAAGCATGGTCATTATTCCTGAATGTGTCAGCTACGATGATAAAGAAGAAGTATCCGAACGCGATCACGAGGCTCAGGGCAAACCCAACAGATGTCTCCTTGCGGTGTGCGGTGATTCCAAGAGGAACAGCAATCAGGGCAAAAGAGAGCGCTGCCAGGGAGAGAGAAAACCGCTTGCTGATCTCAACCTGAAAGGCAAGCCGTCTCGGACAATCAGGTTTTGCAAGTTCCGCAAAAAGTTCCTGAAGCGTGTGAGAACTGAGGGGTTTTTCCCTTTTCTTTTGGTCAAAAAGTTTCTGCAGCGACATGGGAAATACTCCCTCCCTCATCGTGATGCCCTGACGGATCATGTCAACTTGGTCAGGCTGGCGATGATCGCGTTGCTCAAAATGGGCATCCTGCACCTTGAGCAGCAGCCTGTTGTGTTGCATATCCGATGTGAGTGTGCCGGTCTTGGCAAAAACCACCTTGGAGGGAATTCCCTTCTCATCGATTTCAAAAACAATCAGGTTCTTCATCAGATCACCCTCTCTGGAACCAACATAGATGCGTCGATCCGGAAACTGATCCACCACCTCGTCAGCCTGAAACATTGCGGTGGGATTACTTGTGGCGATCCGATAGAGGGAAGTAAGCATTGCGTACTGGGCCTTGGGGGCGACTTCCGTGTTGATCCAAAAGCAGACTCCAACCAAAAACAGGGCAATGCCGAGCACAGGATAAAAAACTCTCGTGAAACTCACCCCATTAGAGCGCAGGGCGATGATCTCATTATCCGCGGAAAGTCTCCCAAAGACCAGAAGAACCGCAGTGAGAAATCCCCACGGAATCGTGAAAGTCATCGAGAAAGGGAGCACAAAGGCTATAAATGAAAGCACTGTCTCCAAGGGGACATTATGATTGATCAGGAGGTCCAGCATCTCCTTGAACACATTGCCCAGAACCAGAACCAGGCTCAGTAGGGCAACACCCATTAGTGTGGCCACACTCAGAGCAGTGAGGAGATAGCGGTCGAGGATCTTCAAAATAGGAAAGAATGACGGGGAAAAGTCGACCATCTTGCCTTGCCCATTCTCTGAATGCAAGATCAGTGCCATTGCGGTTGAACCATGCCACCTGACCCGCTAGAGTCACCGCATGGCACTCCCCAATTCTTCCACGCGACCTCCAATCCTGAATATTTTGCTCTGGGGCAATACTGTCGCCCTCTCCTGGGTATGGGGATTGGGGCTTTTTTTCTCGGTGCAGTTCACGGTTGAATTTGGCCTCACCGGATTGCTGACCTTTCTGATTCCAAACTGTCTGGGGCTTTTTCTCTTCGGTGCGGTTGCCGATCTGATTGCCAAGCGACATCCCGGCTCAGAGTCGCTCGCGACATTTTTCAATAATTGGTCGCGCCCCTTTCGACTTGTCTTCTTTCTCTACCAGATCATTGCCATTTCCCTGACAATTTTTGCGCTGATCAGATATGCATGGCAACCTCTGGGACTTCGGCCTGATTCTCTCTACCTTCCGCTCACCGCGCTGATCATTCTGGCTGCCAGCATCCTCTTCGGGGAGGAGTTTTCTATTCGCAGGATCAAGTACAGCCATGCGGCCTTCCTTGCCCTGATTGTCTGTTGTGCGGCGATCATCATCGCGGAACTTGGTTCCCCTTATCTTCGAGGCATTGAGCGCCCGAGTCTTCGCCCCACGCACGACTGGAATTTTTGGGGCTATGTCATCCCGATCTGCATCGGTTTTCTGGTTGGTCCATGGCTTGATCTTCAGCAATGGCAGAGAGCCATCCAAATGCGACGGGAAAACACCTCCATCACCGCCTCCTATGCCGTGGGATCACTTCTCTTCGGGGCGATTCTGCTCTTTCACGGCATCCTTGCCCTTTGGGCCATGGAGGGAGGTGGCTCATCATACATCAAGATCGGACTCGCCGACTATCCTTACGCAGAGTCACTGCTCACGAGGGTATTCAGCGCCCCCCCCACGAATGCCTGGCTCCTCGGTGCCTACCTGACCTTTTTGAGCGCATGCATCCTGACGACGCTCGATAGTGGCTACATCGCCCTGCGTTGGTTTCTTCAGAGCAATGCAAGCAAGAGCAAGCATCCTATCTTTTCGCTCATCCCCGAGCGCCTTGTCACCTCACCCATTCCTCCCTTCATCCTTTGTGCATTGATTGCCGTCACGGGGGCCGCCATTGGAATCGAGTTGGAATATTTCATGATTTTCTTCGCCACTTTTTTTGTAGGTTATTCCGTGTTGGCAATCGGAAGGGCCTTCATGAACGGTCCGGTGAATGTCATCCCGCAGGTGAAGATGTTCTGCATCGGCTCGCTGGCTGTTGTGATCTTCGCCTATGGTTACTTCCTGCATCAGCCGGTCTTTCAGATCCTCGCATCACTTCTTCCTCTTGGTTATGTGGTCTGGCTACTGCTCAAACCACTGGCAGAGGAATTCACCATCGGTGCAGAAGATTTGGAAGAACCTGCCATCTCCCCTTTTGCATCCGTTGTTCCCCTCACCTCGGTGGGCACGGTGCTCACCCCAGCACCGACAGGCACCCATGACATTTCAGGACATTTCGAAGAGAAGTGGTTTGTCCATACCTTCATCGCCACCTATGCGGACACCAACTCCGTGGGAAATGTCTATTTCGGCATGTATGCCATGTGGGTCGGCAAGACGCGCGAACTCTTCTTCAACCGCCTCATGCCCAAGTTCAACCTCAAGGAAACCCCCTTCTACATTCTGACGCGTTCCTTCGAGCACAAATTCGTGCGAGAGACTCGTGAGTTTGAAACTGTGAGCGTCAAGATTCGCATCGCAGGGCACAACCGTAAGTTCGCAACTTTGGAGCACGAGATCTACGACTCTTCGGGAGCACTCTTGGGGAAAGGCAATCAGAGCCTTCTTTTCGTCTCCTCTACGGACTACAAGATGCTAGATATACCCAATGATGTCATGACGGCATTCCTTGCCTATTCATAACCAGAGATGATCTCGTACGGCAGAGTTGGCATAGCCATGGGCGGAGGGACTCTGTGCCTGATGCTTTGGTTGACATCCGCCTGTTCCAAAAAACAGCCCCAACAGACCGCCCAGCCTGCTGCCACACCCACTCCGACTCCTTTCATCCCCAGAAAGGTTTACGATACGGCGCGGCTCTTCAATGGCATCAAGCTAAAGTCCTCTATCGAAACAACTCCCACGGACTTTACCTCACTGCATCTTGGCAGAGAGCCCGATTCCTACACCCTTCAATTGGAATTGCGGCTGCAACTGCCCTCTCCCGCGACAACGAGTACCGACCTGCTTGCCGCAACACCTGAACTGGCCGGTCTCCTTCCTGCTCTGGATCAACTGCTGACTAACGCCAAGGCATCCCCGGATTTTGCGACCTTATATTCCTACAAGGAAAAAAATCTCCGCGCCAATCTCACCACCCTGCAACGACTGCTTCCAATCGATACGCTCTACGATTGCCAGACCATTCTTAAACTACAGAATCCACGCACTTTGCGGAGCGTTATCTTGGTTCAGGCGCTGATGAATGTGAACGCCGACGGTTCGGATGGAGACCGCAATCTTGCTGTCGATAATCACTCGGCCTTCTATCAGCCTCAGACCAACTATCGTTGGCCAAAGGCTACAGCCCATACCAACCCCTGTCTCCACGACACCGAGCAAAAACTCGCATCCATCAGCGAAAAACTTAATTCCGAATCCGGCAACTCTTTGAGTCCGGCAGAACGGTCAAGACTCCTCAATCTGGAGTCCGAGGAGAAAGCCACCCTAGAGGAACTCAAGCATCTGAGCTTTCTTGTAGGCACTGCCGACCCTTTCATCGTCCTTCCATCCTTCATGTTCAAAGGTTCGGAGGGACATCCGAACATCGGCGACTATGCCATTGTGATCGTAGGCAACACCGTTTATCCCGCGATTCTTGGAGACAAAGGACCAAACTATAAAATGGGCGAGGCCTCCCTCCGGATCTGCAAGGAAGTTGATAAAAAGTCCACCGCTGACTCACGCCCGATCGATCGTCCCACAGTGGTCTATCTTATCTTTCCCGGCACGGCTGAAAATCCTTTTTCAACACCTGACTACGGGCATTGGTCCGATCGGTGCCATGCACTCTGGAAGGAAATTGGGGGTAGCGATTTTGCCAAATGGCAGGTTTGGGATTCCCTGGAAAAACCATGGCCAACCCCCACTCCGCTCCCAACTCCGTCTCCGTCGATTTTCCCCAGTCCCTCACCCGACACCAATTCGGTGCCGGTGCCATTGAACTCCCCATCTCCATTATCATGGAATACTTCTGGCATGAATCCTGCTCCGATGGCTACGCCAACCGTGATGAATCCGGTTTCCACCTCCCCTCCCACTCCACAATGATTTCAACCTTTCTCCAGACAGCGTTTTCCGATTATTAACATTCCATTCCTGCTTCTCGGTCGCATGATATTCAGGCTTCCGTTTTCAGCTTTAATCCTTCTGTTCCTTTCTCTATCACCCATCACCACATACCCATAAATAACCCCATGCTCACCATTGGAACCAAAGCTCCCGACTTCACCCTCTCGACCATCACCGCAGAAGGGCCTAAGAGGCTGACACTCTCATCCGAAATAGGAAAAAACAATATTCTGCTTCTTTTTGTTCCGGCGGCATTTACCAGTGTGTGTACCGCGGAATTCTGTGAGATCAGCAAGGGAATCGGCTCTTTTGGCTCACTAGATTGCAGCGTCTTTGGCATCAGCGGAGACAGTCCCTTTGCCCAGAAGGAATGGGCTGCCAAGGAAGCGATCACGATCCCCTTGCTCAGCGACTACGAACACACGGCAGCCAAGGCCTACGGGGTGGCCTACGAGAGTTTCCTTCCCGAACTCGGACTGGGCTTCGGCGGCGTTGCGAAACGGTCCGCATTCCTGATCGATCGCACCGGACTCATTCAATATGCCGAGTCGAGTGACGATCCCAAGCAACTCCCCGACTTCGATGCTATCAAGACCAAGCTCTCGGAACTGAAATAATCATTCAGGTTTCAAGTCTCAAGTTTCATCCTTCTTCACCTAATCAAAATGCCCACCAACGACCCGTTCAAGACACTCCGCAGCTTCGAGCCTTCCAAGGGAAAATCCGCCAGTTATCACTCGCTTCCCGCATTGGAAGAACAAGGCCTTGGGGCCGTCTCCCGCCTTCCCTTCTCGATCAGGGTGGTTCTTGAATCGGTGCTTCGCAACTGTGATGGGGTCAAGGTTCACGAGAAGGATGTCCGCTCACTTGCCGCTTGGAATGCCAAGGCTCCCGCTCCAGAGGAGATCCCGTTTGTGGTGGCCCGCATCGTCCTTCAGGACTTCACGGGTGTTCCGCTGCTTGTTGATCTCGCAGCGATGCGGAGTGCTGTCGCCAGACTTGGTGGCAAGCCCAGCATCATCGAACCGCTCGTTCCCGTTGATCTTGTTGTCGATCACTCCGTTCAGGTCGATTACTACGGTTGGGCCGATGCCATGAAGTTGAACCTCGACATGGAGTTCAAACGCAACAGGGAGCGTTATGAGTTTTTGAAATGGGGTCAGCAGGCTTTTGAGACATTCGGTGTTGTTCCTCCTGGGATCGGCATCGTTCACCAGGTCAATCTCGAATATCTGGCCCGTGGAGTTCTTTACGCCAAGAGTGAAAATGGAGAGATCTATTACCCCGACACTCTGGTTGGAACCGATTCCCACACCACCATGATTAACGGTCTTGGCGTCGTGGGATGGGGAGTTGGCGGCATCGAGGCGGAAGCGGGCATGCTGGGCCAGCCTGTCTATTTCCTGACACCTGAAGTCGTCGGAGTGCATCTCATCGGCAAGCTGAGTGAAGGTGTTACTGCAACCGATCTGGCGCTTCGTGTCACCCAGATGCTGAGGGCGGCAAAAGTCGTCGGTAAGTTTGTTGAATTCTATGGCGAGGGGGCCGAGTCTCTTCCCCTTCCCGACCGTGCCACCATCGCCAACATGGCACCAGAATACGGTGCCACGATGGGGATCTTCCCGGTCGATAAGGAATCTGTTACCTTCCTCAGATCGACAGGGCGTACGGAAGCCGAATGCACAGCCTTCGAGAACTACTTCAAGGCGCAGGGAATGTTCGGCATGCCCCACAAGGGAGAGATCGATTACAGCGTCGATCTGGAGCTTGATCTCGCGACAGTCATTCCGAGTGTCGCCGGTCCCAAGCGCCCACAGGATCGCATCGACCTTCCAAAGCTCAAATCCACATTCATGGATCTTCTGCTCAAGCCCCTCTCCGAAGGTGGCTACGGCAAGGAAACAAAGACTCTTGGGGCTTCCGCCGAAGTCTCTCGCCGCAATCCCACCATGCCGGATGATGAGCAGGAGATGGAGAACGACCGCCCGACTCCGGATGCCGTCACTGGAATGGCCCCCTCTCCTTTCCACAAGAATGGAAAGACCAGCGTACGCAACGGCAGTGTCATCATCGCCGCGATCACCAGCTGTACCAATACCAGTAATCCAAGCGTCATGCTTGCAGCGGGACTGCTGGCCAAGAAGGCCGTGGAAGCAGGTCTGACAATGGATCCCACCGTCAAAACATCACTCGCACCGGGATCCCGCGTGGTGACGGCCTATCTGGAAAAAACCGGGCTCCAGCCCTACTTTGACCAGCTCGGGTTCCAAACCGTCGGCTATGGTTGTACCACATGTATCGGAAACTCTGGACCGCTCAACCCCGAAGTGGAGAAGGCCATCACGGACAATGATCTCGTCGCGGCAGCGGTTCTCTCTGGCAATCGCAATTTTGAGGCCCGCATCCATCAGAACATCAAGGCCAACTTCCTAATGTCTCCACCGCTGGTCGTAGCCTTTGCCCTTGCCGGGCGGGTGGACATAGACTTCGCAGTGGAGCCGATCGGGATTGGCAATGATGGGAAGGATATTTTCCTGCGCGACATCTGGCCAAGTCTCTCGGAAATCCGGGATACACTCCAGAGCGCCCTAACGCCGGAGATGTTCGCCACACTTTACGGGAACTTTGCTGGACAAAATCCGATGTGGAATGAGATCAATGCACCCACGGGTGAAAGTTATGTCTGGGACAGCGGAAGCACCTACATTCAGGAGCCTCCTTTCTTTGAGAATTTTGGCATGGAGGCAGGAACTATCACCCCGATCACAGGAGCACGGGCGCTGGGCATCTTCGGTGATTCAGTCACCACCGATCACATTTCGCCCGCCGGAGCCATCAAGGAAAAGTCTCCCGCTGGCCGCTTCCTTAGCGAGCATGGTGTCGGCAGGGAGGATTTCAACAGCTACGGAAGCCGCCGTGGCAATGACCGCATCATGACCCGTGGCACCTTTGCCAATGTCCGCATCAAGAATCTCATGCTTCCCGGCGTGGAAGGAGGAGAAACTCTCCACCAACCTGATGGAGAACGCCTCAGCATCTTTGATGCAGCACAGAAATATACCGTCGAGAAAACTCCTCTCGTCATTCTTGCCGGACAGGAATACGGCACTGGAAGCAGTCGTGACTGGGCGGCGAAAGGAACCCGTCTTCTTGGTGTGAAAGCCGTCATTGCTGCCAGCTTCGAGAGGATCCACCGATCGAACTTGGTCGGCATGGGGATTCTTCCCATGC
>Ga0194039_1000059_pt1 | contig 71406 bp, 65 predicted proteins | sample JunL228m_MetaG_FD_148679 | JGI IMG/M metagenome (GOLD analysis project Ga0194039, IMG submission 148679) | Anoxic zone freshwater microbial communities from boreal shield lake in IISD Experimental Lakes Area, Ontario, Canada - Jun2016-L227-8m | ecosystem: Environmental > Aquatic > Freshwater >...
CGGATGAACCCTGAAATTGTCATCTTTGTCTCTTATTATCAGAGCAGTATCATCGCTTAATGGTTTGAAGTGTGGAGGAAACCTTCTTGAGCAAGTGGATTTGCCGGTTCCGCTGGATGCAGTTATCAAAATGCCTTTTCCATTCAATTCGGCCAAAGCGGCATGGACAGGACTGCCGTTACACTTGGAATAATGCCTGAATATTGACCTTAGGGATAAAAGCATATTGACTACTTTTATTTCAGGATGCTCTATGAAGTCTTTATTAAGTTCCACAAAAATCTCAGGTTTTTCATGATGTGACCACATTCTATAGACGGCTCCCTGTTTATAGGTCTTCCAGTCGGTCAAATCAGAATCAGGTGGGAGATTATCTTTATTAAGCGCTAAAAATAACAGGCTGTTATCTGCTTCTTTTGAATTAGACTCTTTCAAACCCATTATTGTGCTTAACTCTTTCAGCCATGGAGCTATTGATTCAGTCGCTGAAAACCCCCATACTTTTCCATCCGAAAGAGTGAGTTTATAAGTTTTTTCATCGCCTTTTATCTGTCTAAGCATAGTTTAGTTATAAAGTTATCAAGTTGAAGGTTTATAAAGTTAGTAAGGTTACATGTTCTCTGCATGTTGCTATGAAATGAAACTGTCAAAGAAGTTTCTATAATCCTCAAATTTCATAAGTTCATCATGAACACCAATCATTGGGTCCTTTCCTTCTCTGAAGAATAATATTTTGTCCGCAGACTTAACTGTATTGAGCCTGTGAGCTATGGTAAAGAGCGTTCTGCCTTTTATGATGTTTGGAAGCATCGAATATATTGAACTTTCAGTAACATTGTCAAGTGCAGAAGTCGGTTCGTCCATGATGAGTATATCGGGGGATTTTACCAAGGCTCTGGCGATAGAGAGTCGCTGTTTTTGACCCTCTGAAAGATTAATTCCTTCTTCTTGCAGAGGTGTGTTATATTTAAGTGGTAGTTTGTCTATAAAATCGTGGATATCTGCAATTTTGGCGGCTTTTACGACATTTTCAAGTGATGCGTTTTCATTGCCATACCTTAGATTATCTATTATTTTTCCTGAGAGAAGTTCGGTGTGTTGAGATACATAGCCTATCCGTGTCCTCAATGATCTTACATTGTATTGTGAAGCTTTTATCCCGTCGAAAAGGATTTCCCCTGTTTTGGGTTTATAGAATCTCATAATCAGGCTGACGAGCGTAGTTTTCCCCACTCCGCTTTTGCCGATGATTGCCCAATGTTCCCCATGAGCTGCTTTGAATGAAACATTTGTCAAAACAGGTTTATGAGGTTCATATTCGAAGCTGACATTTTTGAACTCCACTTCGCCATTGAGAAATTTTACATCTCTGCCGCTTTCGACATTATCTTCAGGCATAGCATCAAAAAGTGCAGCCACTCTTTCCAGCGCCGCTCTTGTGCTCTGTAGTTGATTTGCGCTTGAAGCAAGATAAGTCGCAGGACCATAGACAAATGAAAGATAAGATAGGAAAGCTAAAAGAGAACCAACGCTCCACTCGCCCTGAATAACCCAATATGAACCAAAGGCAAGTACAAAAAACCTGGCGACATTAGGCATAGCCGACATAACATAATTATTGAAAGAGTTTAGAATCGCCTGTTCGTTCACGGCTTTGTTGTTATTCCTTATTTCTTTGACAATATCGCTTTGTGCTTTCTTCTCTCTGGAAAAAGCCTTGATAAGCGGGATAGAGGAAAACATTTCCTGAAATATCGAATAGTACCTGGCGCTTCTTTCCCTATTTATATGGCTTAATGTGTAACTTCTCTTTGCGAAAAAAATAGTTGCAAAAAGCGGGATAGGCAGAGATAGCATCACAGGTATGGCAAGTTTCCATTCTAGATAGAAAAGAAAACCAATGCCGCCTATAAATCGAAAGAACTGCATTATTACCTGAACTACAGTTCCTGAAAAAAACCAGTTTACCCCGCTCACATCCGAAGTAAGCCTGGACATCAAATATCCTTTGTGAGTGTGATCAAAGAAGGTTTTAGGCAGAGAAAATACTCTGTTTATCAAGTTGCTTTGAATATCCAGAGTTACCTCCTGATTAAACCTTGTAGAGTAAAAAGACTGAAGTTGATTTACTAAAGCTGAAACTACTGCTATACCTAAGAGCAATAAGAGCACAGGAGCTAACATCTTGAGGTGCTTATTCAATAGCACATCATCAATCAGATAACGGTTTATCATGGGCTGCGGATAAGTAAGCAATGAAGCTATGATCAGAAGACCATAGGTAACTGCTCCTTTCTTCCAATTCTTCAGCACGGAAGGATAAATATGCCTGAGACTGTCCCGAAGTTTTGCATATTTCCTGTCAGGGGAAATATGATCCTCTGGCAGTTTTAGAGTCAAAGAATTTTTTAAATAGGTAAAGTAGCTCTTCATTGGTTTTTAAGAGTTGAAAGTTATCAGGTTATAAAGTTGAAGGTTCATCAAGTTAAAAGATTGAATTTTTAATTCGTAATTACTAATTCTTAATTTATTTCTGACTTGCTTCCGGGACGGATTCTTGATTTTGGAAACAATCCTAACTTTTGGGCTTCTTCGCAGTACCATTGCGGTGCAAAAAGATCGTGGTGCCTGTAATAATTCATCGCAATGCAGGAACCGAGGCACTGGGATTTCATCAGGCAGTCTCCGCAAATACCATGCAGTTTTGATGGCAGACCTTTTCTGATATCATTTAAAATCTGGCTATTATTCCATATATCAGCAAGCTTGTCTTTTTCTGCGTGCCCGAATATGAGTTCAGGAACAGTTTCGCCGATGCCGCAGAGAGCGTACTTGCCGCTTCCCAATACGCCGATAATACCGAATATCCCGCATCTGCCGCTTGACTGGGTAAATATTTTACCAAGAGGTCTGAATGCCACAGGATGAGAATAAACTACTCTTATTTTTGATGACGGCACCAATGTATTTTCAACCCAACTGCCGATGTCAATAAGTTCCTTCATAGAGAGGGTCTGTCCTGCATCGTGCATCTGTTCGCCTCTGGCTGTAGGAGTAACAATATTGAACTTTACCGATTCGGCATTCTCTTTCTCAGCCAAACGGACTATTCCTTCCATCTGATCTTTATTAAGAGTCATTACTGACATAATGATCTGAGGGCGAAGCCCGGCTTTAACCAGATTTCTTACGCCTTTTAATGCCGCCTCGAAACATCCTTCCACGCCTCTTACCCATTCATGAGTTTCAGCATCTGTTCCGTCAAGGCTGACTGAAACAAAAGGTCTTTTGCATTTAATTATTTTCTCTACAATTTCCGGAGTGCATTCCAACCCATTTGTTTCGATAGTGAGCTGTAAATCTTGTTCTTTAATATGGTCAAGGATTCTGTGAATGTCAGGGTGAATAAGAGGTTCGCCGCCGGTAAGCTTGACGCTCGACATGCCAAGTTCTTTGCCCTGTTTTATAATGTCTTTAAACAATTCAAAGTCCAAAGCCGGCCATTTGGCATCTTTGTTTTGGTATTTAGGCGCAATCCAGCAATGTCTGCATTTCAGATTACATCCTTCAGTAAGGTAGAAATATATAGTGTTCAGATAATAGCCGCACTGCGGCATGGATATTTTATTTTCTGTGTTATTTTCAGTCATTATTACACTCTATCAATTACGAATTAAAAATTACGAATTACGAATTCTGGCAGTTTCAACATTCAGGTAGTTTGCCTCCAGCATCGAGAAATGTCCTGTAGCAAGCGTCAGGAGAAGGGTTATTTTCATTGCCTGTCAGTGTATAGGCAAGAGCAGGGCACCCTCCTCTGCAATATGGGATAAATTTACAATCTTTGCAGAAATCAAAATCTTTTAAAGAAGTGTCTCTTCTGTCCCTCAGTCTCTTTAGTTCAGGATGGTTTTGCCAGACTTCTTTCAAACTATCCTTATTGATTCTCCCTAACTCTATGTGAGGAATCTGTCCGCATGGAATCATTATCCCATCAGCTCTAATGGCCATTTTACTGAAAACACCACCGCAACTTCTAAGATAGCCGCAACTGGACAAGGCTTCTTTCCCTTCATCAAAAGCCTTCTGCATCTCTTTCCAATGCTTTCCTGAAGCCAGCGGACCTGCCTGAGCTTGAATTCGTCCATTATACTTCTTATTAAGCTCAAAAAGTTTAGCTATCGTATAAGAATACTCCTGAGCATTGAGTTGGACAGTATCCTTATTTTCACGACAAAGACCGACATGGCCTGCGGTATTTGTTGAGAAAGAAGGCAAGCCTACATCTTCAAATAGAAGTTCGCTGACTCTATCAAGTTCTTTGTAATTAAATTTGTGGATTGTAACTCTTACTGTTGCCGGAATGTTATGTTTAATTAGCACTTTTAGTCCGGCAAGGGCTTTTTCAAATGTGCCTTTACCTCTGAAAACATCGTGCGATTCGGGACCGGGGCCATCTATGGAAACTTGAAAACTATTACATCTGCCAGACGACTTGATAAATTCGACTATCTCATCAGTTATCAGAGTCCCATTACTAAGTATTGAGAACCTCATCCTATTATCATAAATACCTTTGATAAGTTCTCTTAAATCTTCTCGGATAAGCGGTTCTCCTCCGCACAAGCATACATCCTTGACTGCGCATTCCTTAAGCTCGCCGAAAAACTTCAGCCATTCTTCAGTGGACAAATCCGTGTCTGTATCGCCGGCGCTCGTAAAATGAGAACAGTACGAACAGCGCAGATTGCATCTGTTGGTAATATTAAGATCCAGGCTTTCCGGGGTGTTCTTAACCCTCATATCTGATGCCATTTATAACCTCTTTATTAAACGCTTTCAAATCCGATGAGGCCCCGTTTTTCCAAGTCAGCCAGAAATTCATCAATGTGCTGCACTGCATCTTTCGGGACATCTTCACAATCTTCCTTGAGGGACTTAAGAATACTTTCTTTATTATGTTTGCCATCAAGTTTTTTCCAAATGAAAGCGCTGACCGGATTAAGTCCGAAAGTTTCATTTGAATCTGGATCAAACAACACAGCCCAGTCATCAAATTCCTCTCTGAAAACGACCATTGAGTTTGCAATCGGATACTCTTTCTTTAATTCCATTGAATGTTCTCCTGTGTTAGGTTTTTTTTAAATAAATTGAAATGTTATGTCTCTAGCCAATGATTCAAAAGACCGGCCTTTTTACCATTTCTAAATGCTTTTTTAACTTCCTTATTATTAGTAAATAAATACTTATAGATAATTCCAAGGAAAGTAAACAATATATTTAGCAGTGATCGGAATTGAAGCATTATCATCTTGAATCCCTTATACTTATCTTTATCAGCAGAACCTATTCTTTCCTTTGAAAAAAAAGACTGCTTTATTATATATTTCAAACTCATTTTTTTCAGAGAATAGAAAAGATAATAAGAGAAAGTGTATGGCTCTGTATTTAATGTATAATCTTTGCATATAATAAGATCAGTAAGTATATCTTTGACCTTACAATCGAAGTCAGATGGTTTGATTCTTTCCATAAAATCTTCAGGAATAATAGTCCCGAAGAATTCTTTTGCTAAGATTAAAGAGGAGTATAAAGTTTTTGAATTTCCCCATTCATCTTCCCTGAGCAATTCTACTACAAGATTCCAGTCAATGTCACAATTGCTTAAAATTACATGCAGGTCGTATAGGAAATGTATGCCTAATTTGCTGGTATTGTACTTGAGCCCGTGGATTGCCATGTAGAGCAAAATATCTTTAATGCTCATTATTTTTGTGAGATTTCCGTCAATATCGGTCTCTCTTGCTCTAGCCCATATCATAGGTAGATTTTTGAGTTCGATGTTCTCAAAAAGGTATCTATGTATTTCCACCGGTAACCAATTAGGCCTTACCAGTGCAGGATAATGATTCACAAAAACATCTTTAACTATTTTTAAATCGCCTTCTTCGTATTTCTCGGCATATCCTTTTGAAAGCAGCAAGTTATAGGCTCTATCTATGTCTTCATCCTTAACGAGAATATCTATATCGCACATTGGCCTGAGCAAGGAATGAATATAGATTTTTTCAGCAAGATGTGAACCCTTCAGAAGTATATGATCTATTCTGTTATCATTAAATATTTTTATAAGTTCACAGAGCTGTTTATGTCTTTGTATATCTTTTCTTGAACAAGCTAGATAGCTATCTCTTAATGTCTCTTCCCAGTCTGCAGGCAGAGAAATTTTATGAGATTTGAGCTTGTAGTATAGAAGCGCCAGCAGGTTATTATGTCGCGCAATTTCATAAATAGATGACCAATCTGAAGATGACATGGCGCCAATAGCAGAGAACTCCTCTTCAGATAAAGAGTCTCTAAGAATGCTGCAAAAAATAATTTCTTTTCGGTTCATCATATCTATTTCTATAATGCTTGAAAACTCTAATTTTAAATCTTATTACAAAGAAACTACGCAAATAAATTGAAAATATTTCTTTCTTTTTTATCTTATAAGTTCAAATAGGAAATTATTTCTCATATTGCTTTGATATCATGAATATAAAGATAGATAAAATCATTAACCTTAGAAAATCAAAAGGGCTGACAATTATCAGGCTTGCTAAGCTCTTGGATGTAACGACACGAACAGTTTATAACTGGGAATCAGGAAGATCATACCCAAGCAAAGCAGAATTAACGGCAATAGCTCATCTCCTTAATGTGAGATTATGTGAGATTTCAGATTATAAAGATTTCCCTTTGTTTTATTCCAAACCATCTCTTTTGCCTAAACAAACCGTCCAGTTAAACAGCATCATAGACCAATACAAAGCAACCCCTGATTTTAACCCATATCCTATACTCAAAGTCATAAATGAAAATATAAGGCTGACCAGTGAAAACAAGCGTTTCGATATGAACTTGAAAAGATATAAATCCTTACTCGATTCTCTGAATGTCATCATATACACAAAAGATAACAACCGAACCATCAGATACTACAACAAATCTTTCCTGAATATCATCCCGGACTCTATTAGAGAAGAAAATATTTTAGGAAGTAAATTCTCGGACATATTTAAATCTGGAGAAAATGAAGAGGTTTCTAAAATGGAAAATGATATTTTTCTAAATGGAATACCTGTTGCAGATAAGAAAATCAATATTGTCCTTTTAGGTGACAAGTGCAAATGCTTGTTTTCAATAACGCCCATATCAGAAAATGAAAATATTGTATCTGAAATTTTAGTGTCTATTAAAAATGTTTCTTTTCTATCCTAAAATCATATATACGAGATTATTAGCAATACTGATTCTATGCTTGAGTGTTAACCTTTTTGGAAATAATGGAGGAACGAATGTTATGTTAAAAGAATTGACGGCCGAAGAAGCAAGAGTCATTATCAGTAAAGGAACTGAGAGGCCTTTTAGCGGTCAATATTATTCTCTTAAAGACGATGGAACTTATGTATGCAAACAGTGCGGAGCTGAGCTCTTTAAATCTGATGATAAATTTAGCTCCAATTGCGGATGGCCGAGTTTTGATGACCAGATACCGGGATCAGTAAAATTTCTGCCTGACGCCGATGGGCAGAGAACTGAAATCCAATGCGCGAAGTGCGGCGGACATCTTGGTCACATTTTTTATGGAGAGGGTCTTACTCAAAAGAATGCGAGATATTGTGTAAACTCAGTCTCTATTGATTTTAAAAAACATGAAGAGAGGACGATCGTTCTCGGTGGCGGATGTTTCTGGTGCATTGAAGCTGTCTTTCAGAATATGCCGGGTGTTATTAAAGTTGCCTCAGGCTATGCAGGAGGAACCGTTAAGGATCCATCTTATGAAGAAGTCTGCGAAGGAGAGACTGGTCACGCTGAAGTTATAAAAGTCCAATACAATCCTGACAAAGTGAGCTTGAGTGAGATTCTTGAACTCTTCTTCCTAGTTCATGATCCTACTACTCTTAATAGGCAGGGCGCTGATTCCGGCACACAATACCGCTCTATAATTATCTATAATGATCCGGCTGACAAAAAACTTATTGATGATTATCTTTCAAAAATAAAAGGCTCCTATAGTGAACCCATTGTAACGGAAGTTAAGACCTACACCGATTTTTACGAGGCCGAAGATTACCATAAAAACTATTACAATACGCACAAGACCCAGCCTTACTGCTCAATGGTAATAGCTCCTAAAGTTAAAAAGGCTCAGAGTTTAATTAGGCAGACAACAGAGAAGTAACAACTTAGGGCTTAGGGACTTTGCTGCCATACAAGTTTTTGCTTAAGTCGCTTTTTTGTTTAGCCGTTTCTTCACTAATGAGCATAAATAAAATATTATCTGCAAATGTCGGATCTTTTGTTATTCCCATGTGAGCTGCTCTAAGTATTGTTATCTTTGACCACGGTATAGGAGATCTCAGAAAATAGCTCCAATCCTTCTCAGCATTCAGATCGCATAAAGTACTTGTAACTAGGATTTTTCCATCTCCTGAGTCATAATCTATTTTGTCAATACTTCCATCTTTTCTATTAATTAAAGCTCTCCTTGTTGTTTTAATCCCATAGCCTAGAAACAAATTCAGTTTCACATCTTCAGGTGGTGTTTCCTTAACTTGCATAGCAGCAATAAACTGTTTAGCTCTCTTCAGGCACTTTGCTAAATGGTCCATAGCAATAGCTTTTCTTTCTTCTTTGGTTTTTATATCAGGAAGAAGGATTTTTAGGGAATCATCTGCATTTTTGGATGCTAACCCCCATTGCATTTTTTCCCATACTGCAGGGTCAAATACATCTACTGGGACGCCATCCGGGTCGTCTGAGTAAACAATAGAGTTCGTTCTAGGAGCTGGGAGCATTTGATAGTATGTCGGCAGCGTCGAAAGAACTGCGGGCGGAAACGGAGGGAGTTCACTGCCTCGGAGCATTTCAAGGAATGTATCGAGGTATCCGGCATTCGGTGTGGCGACGATGACAAGCCTATCAATGTAATTACTCCCTTCCCATGTTACCTTGGGGAGAGTTCCATCTGCAGGAAGATCCTGTTCCCCGTACATCAGATAGTATCTGGATACAAGTCCGCCCATTGAGTGACCGATTATATCGAATTGCACATCATAATCCTTTATACCGTATTGCGCTTCGTATTCTTTCTGCATATAGGCTCTTTTTTCCTTGATAAACTCTCCAAGGTTAGCGGCATTTTCGGGTAAATCTCTTCTCCAGTCATAAGCAAATTCAAACAAGGAATAAAAATGTTTGTCTTTCGGAATCTGCCGGGTAGAAAGCACATACCCGCCAGCAGACAGGATATTTATCATATCTATATATGCCGGCATCTCAAAAGGTACGCCAAGAATTTTTACTCGTACTGATTCAAGGAGTTTATCAGCTACCACATCATCTTTAATCTCACTTAAGTTTTTCTGATACTCCATAGGATGAGATATATCGTACATGCGTTCATCGGATACTGTAAAAACATCGAGAGTCCTGAATGAACCCCATACATTTTCTTTGGTTTTAGTGTTAACCAGGCTTGCTCCAAGGAAGCCATGGACAACGATAACTGGATTGCGTTTAACACCTTCATAATTAAGGTTTTTTTCAAAAACATCTACATCAATAGGCTCCGAAACACTATATTCCATTGAAGTGTAAGAGCCACTAGAAGAAGAACACCCTGCTAAAGCAATAGCCACAGTAAGAAGCATGAAAGATTGAATGAAGTGCATTGATATTCCTGTTTATTTGAAATAAGTTCAGATGTGAGAAAAATATTATACTATTGGAAATAATATTGCTATGCTTACAGAGATGCTTATTATTAATTTTTGAGATAAATAAATATCCTAAAGAGGTAAAGTGTGAGTAAAAAACTTAAAAGAACTATAAGGATCACAATATCAACATTGGTCATAATTCTCGTTATAGCTTTGATAGTCATTTATTTTGCATTGAATTCGATTGTAGCTCAGGGAATAAGAACATTTGGGACTCAGGCGACAGGAACCAAAGTAGAAGTTCAGAGTGTGAATATCTCGCCATTCGGAGGCAGTCTTGAAATCAAAGGGTTAAGTGTAGCAAATCCGAAAGATTACGAGTCTGGCAACGCCTTAGTTCTCAACCGTTTCTTCGTAAACATGAACCTAAAGTCCATTTTTAGCGACAAAATCATAATCAATGAAGTCCTTATCGAAGGTATGGCAATCGATTTGGAACCTTCGGTTACCAGTGGCAGCAACCTTCAGGAAATCAACGATAATATCTCAGCTTATACAAACGCTGAAAAAACCCAACAAAAAGAACCTGCTCAGAAATCTGGGAAGAAAGTTGTTATCAAGCATCTGCTAATACAGAACGGAACAATCACTATTTCATCGAGCCTTCTAAAGAATAATATCAAAGTTCCTATGGCAAAAATTGAGATGCGCGACATAGGAGAAAACGATAAGGAGTCAGCAGGAGATGTCCTCCAGACAGTATTCAACCAGATACTTTCAGGCATTAGTTCGGCTGCCTCAGGAGTACAGGGCATCAATCTGGATTCAATAAATGTAGAAGGTATTTCCAAATCGTCAGAGAGTGTCGGAAAAGAAATTGGCAATGGCCTTAAATCTCTTGGCTCTTCATTCGGATTATAGAATAGTTGCTACATAAAATCATTTTAGTTAGCAGGTTGAAATTAAAGAGAAAAAGATATTACTGTTAATGTGCCACTGGATTGGTGATACATTCTGGGCTATGCAGGTAATTCCCGAGATTAAAAGGAAATTTCCTGATGCCGAACTTTGGGCTGGAATCAAACCGTGCTCAAGAGATCTTTTATTCAATCTGATTGATGATGATAGAATTTTGATTCTTAAGAATGTAACGAGCGACAGACATAGGGAAAATTTTCCAATCTCAGGATTTATCAATGAAATAAAAACGGCGAGGAATCTCGCTTTTGATACTGTCATAGACCTGACCTGCAATAGATATTCGGCCATCTTCTCATTGTTTGCAGGAATCAGAAATAGAGTCGGTTTGGATCTTCACAAATTTAGTTTTCTTTATACTTTGAAAGGTTCCTCTTTTCCAAACGATAGGCATCTTTCTCAAAGACCATGGGAAACTGTTAAACTCCTACTCAAAGATGCCGTGATTCCTGAATATCTTTTCCCGCCAAGAATCTCAATGCAGAAAGATGAACTCGAAAAGCAACTTGGGTTTAGCCTTGACTGCAATATTGCCTTGTTATCTCCGGGAGCCGGATGGAAAGACAAAGAGTGGGGACTTGAAAGCTTCGCAGAGTGTGGAAACTTTTTAATTAGAAATGGATACAAAGTCATTATCAGCGGAAGCGAAAAGGAAAGATCCCTTTGTACAGAACTAAATACCAAACTAGATGGCAAAGCTTATATTTTTATCAGAGGCCTAAAAGACTTTATCGCTCTCCTGCCATACCTTTCTCTAGCTATTACTAATGACAGCGGTCCTGCCCATTTATGTGCAGCTGCTAATGTCAATTTGATAACAATTTTCCTTATTGATAACGACAAAACCTATCATCCAATCGGTGAGAATGTGAAAGTCCTCACTCACAATCTTGCCTTAACAGAAAACGCTATAAGCCTTATCAAAGCAATTGAAGGAAAAAGTAAGAATGATCTGCTATCTGATTAATAAAATTTTGGCTTATGATCTATAAGCGCTTCTAATTTTGCAAATTAGTCATTCTTATGACTTTTTTATAAACTTCTAAAGTCTCTTCTGCGCATTTCCTCCAGGAGTATCGATTGAGAGTTTCACTTGGAACTACCCGTGAGAAGTGAGTATCATACGCTCCATCGCAGTAATCCGTAAGCCCGTGCGCCCATGCCGATGCTTCTGGTTGAATATAAATTGGATAAGCTCCTCCGATCTCCCTAAAAACAGGGATGTCACTGCAAAGAATTGGCACTCCGTAGCACATAGCTTCAAGCAAAGGAATACCAAATCCCTCGTATGTTGAGGGAAAAACAAACGCCACAGCGGATGAAAAAAGTTTTTTTAAAGTTTGATCATCAACAAAAGGCAACCACTGAATTTTGTTTTTCAGATTAACTGTATCAATTCTCTCGCAAAGAAGTTTTGCATATCCTCTGTCAGGGCCTACAAACAATAAGCGAGGCAAATCTGGATTTAAATGAACTGCATTTTTATAGCCATCAATTAAATCAAGTTGTCCCTTTCTAGGATCAAGGGCACCAACACATAGAAAATAATCGCCACTACCTTTTTTAACGCTATTGGCAACTCCGTTTACAATACATGGAGCAAGATGTGTAGTAGTTATTTTATTTGCGGGAATTTTGGCAGTCATAGATAATTCATTTGCCGTAAAGTTTGATACTGTAATGAAATGGGCACTACTTTTTAATGCCCAATTAAAGAGTAACTTAAAAAATAAAGATTGAGTCTTAGTACATTTTTCAGGATAAATCAGAGGATAGATATCGTGGACAGTAGTTATTATTGGAACAGATGCATGTGGTGGTGCTCCTGTTGTGCAGGTTGAGTGAAATATAGTGGCATTATGCTTTTTAAGAATGGTGTTTAATCGAAAGCGAATTGCAACTGATTGTCGAAAAAAATGATAAGAAACAGGAATGAAATTCTCACCAAAATCTGGCCCGCTCCACTCTTTGTTGCTATGTAATAGCAAAAATTTATAATTATCTCCAGCAACTTCTGAAAGCCCTTTTATCAAGTTAATCACATATTGTCCCATGCCGGTAAGTGTATGTTGTGCCAATGTTGCTTCTATTGCTATAAGCATTGGTTTCATAATTAATCCTTTCTGAAAATCTGGCATAAGTTGTTTCTATATCTGGGGATGATATAAAATAGTTTCAGCAACTTCATTTTCATGCGTATCTTTGCATTAGAGTAGAATTTGTCCTCTCCGTTATCAATGAACTGAGTAACTAGTTCGGATATTGCGTTTCTTTTGCACAGCAATGAGACCTCGTTCCGGTCATATACCCTTATATGTGCACGCCATTCTGAATTCATATATATATGCGAAGTATCAAGGTTTTCATGACAAGAATGTCCTCGTATTAGTTTAACAATGTTTCCTATGTACGAAATGTTAGGAGTTGTTAATATCAGGTGGCCATCCTTTTTCAATACCCTTGACGCTTCTTTCAGAAAATTTAAGGGGGAATATAAATGCTCAAAAATCTCGCCTGCAATAACTACATCTGCTGAACTATCCTCCATATCAATGGATATAGGATATTTCGAAGATAGGTTAGCATGATATAAAGGATCTAATTCAAGCGACATTAGCTTATCGTATACCTTTCCTAAAAATGCCCTGCTAAATTCGTCGCTTATCGAAAGACCTACTCCAATTATATGTATATTATCGCGAAACAATATTTTAATTATCCTGTCAAGAGAACCTGGAAAACATCCAATACTTACTACGGTCGCCGCTTTTTTATTTGACCCATTTTCTGAACAAGGAATAAAACATCCAGATGCCTGTAACCCGAGAAGCAAAGCATTTATCATCCAAATATAACGCTTTGCATGGAGGACAGGTAGTTGAGTTCCATCAGGAAACACAGGATGCTTACTTAATACTTCGAAATCCTGAATGCCATCGAGGGCTAGAGCGCGATATTCTGAACGGCTTATCATAAAGATTCTATTACCTTTTTATTTTTGCTAAAAAATGCCTGACTGAAGATATTGTCGCAGGAGAAAATGTCATCTTAACGAATTTCCTCCAGTTAAGATTATTGCAGGCAAAGGCAACAGAGATGGCAATTCCATTCCAGAGCCTCGGATATTTTCTGTTTAAATTTTCATATAACTTTAAAGCAGCGTCACTCAGAATAAATCTTGGAACTGCTCCAAATCTGGACTGCGTCGCCTTTCCGCTCATCAGCAAAAGAATTAAATGGAATATTTTATGATCAAGTTTTTCATGAAGGATTATCCCATATCCTATATTGCTTTCAGAGTGTTTTACTCTCCTGGATGTCTCAATACCCGAGCAAATAGCTTTATTGCTTAATTCTGTTCCTGGGTAGAAAGCAAGATTATTTGAAAAAATAAAGAAAGGCACTGGTATTCTAAGTATGAAACGGACTGTTTCAATCAGATCTTCCGCTGTTTCAAAAGGATTCATTCCAATGAAGTCATAGCATTTCAGGAGTTTATGATATGTATGCAGTTCTGCTGTAATCTGTAGAAGTCTATTATTGGAAATATTGCGGGCATATATATTTTTGTTTACCCTTTCGCATCCGCTTTGAATTCCCATAATAAGTTTATCCATTCCTGCATTTATCAAAGGATCAAGTTTTTCTTTGCAGTAAGTCCATGGCGATATTAATATTTTAAAGGGTAAAGAAATTTCCTCTTTGTACCGCCCGGCAAAGTATTTAATTTCACTTAAATCTTTAATGAAAAAAGTATCATCTTCTATCCAAAAACTTTTTACACTAGGGAAGAGCAGTTTTACTTCTTTCATGTTGTCTATCAGATAATCAACTGAATAATTAAATACCTTTTTTCTCCATGGAAAATCACTTTTTATTTTCATGTTACTGCAATAGGTGCAGTGATGGGGGCAGCCCCTTGAGCCCAGAATAACAAAATCTTCAATGCTCATATGCATGGGAATAGGCTGTATAGGAGCAAGGGAAGAGCCATCTAGAACATATTGATGATTCATCTCATAATCAGGAAAGGGGTAACTTCCGATATCCATCGACAAAGGGATTGCTCTGTTTTTGATGACAGTTTCCTTTTGTTTTAACCAGAGGCCGGGAATATCAATAATGCTTTTACCTGTTTCCAACTTTTCTGCCATTTCTGCAATCAGATCCTCTCCTTCTCCGTGGCATACATAATTGAAATTTTTTAAGAGGCTATCAGGATCAAGAGTAGCATGGATTCCTCCTGCGACGATGGGCACAGATGTTACTGCTGATAATCTGTTTTTGATGTCAATAGCTTTTTTAACAGCATGCGTCATGAAGGAAATACCAATGAGGCTTGATTCTTTGCACAAGTCAAACAATTCATTCCAGTTGAAATCTTTATAAGCAGATTCCAAATTAGCCATAATGACAATTACAGTGTCGAAACCTTTTTTACGCAGACAGGAAGAGAGGGTTCTTACTCCCATTCCTACCTTGCTTTCATCTGCAGAAATAAGTACGATTTTCAAGTTGTTTCCTTTTTTGTGCTAATAAGCCGTAGAGTCAGTGAATTATTATCGTCTAAAAATAGATTTGAATAATATTAATGGGAACCTTTTAATAACTCTGTCATATAAAAACCCAACAATAAGCGTAAAAATGAAATGTCTGGAATGTTTCCATGAAAATTATATTCCAGATATAAATATTCATTCTTAAAAGAAGAACTGGAAACTCCTTCCATATGATAAACTATATATTTTTCAGCTACACCTATCTTTCAGCCTTTTGATAATTCAGTCCAAATAAAAAGCACTTTCTTTCTCATTACAATTTCTTTTTTATTCGCGTTAATCTAAGTAATTAGTGGATAATCATTCTTTTTTGTTCGCTGATCATTAATGCAAAGCGAACTATGATGTTTTCCCAATGTACTTTTATATTTAAAATGAAGGTAATCATGTATGCATAACCAACTATTATGTTTAATTCTGAGCAGATCATACATGAAAATCTGTAGAAGATACATTCGGGAACATACTTTCATACATAGTAGCCTTCTCTGAATACATGATTATTGCTTATGAATGCATGATAATCTATTAATAATGTATAGTCATCTCTTCTGAATAAATGATCATCTCATTTGACAACATCTTCTGCTCTTGTAAAAATATAAACAGCTCTTTCTAATGCATCTTTATCTAATGGGAATACATCTTTTCCTTTTAAGAATTAATCTTCCATTGATTTGAATACATTAACAACTCTTTTGCAATAATCTTCCAGAGCCGGAAATAGATCTTCAGCTAATATGAAATGATGATCTTTCAAATAAAAACTATTCTTTTCCAAAAAATGGAATGTCTCTGCTGATACTTATTGATCTTTCTTCTCTCTCCATTTACGATAGGACGCAAGTAATGAATTAATAAGCAAGAGTGGATAGCGCCTAATGATTCTATCAAGAAGAAAGCCTACCAAGAGAGTGAACAAAAAGCATTTTGAATATTTCCATGAAAAATATATCCCTGATACAAAACTGTAGTATTCTTGTTTCAATGAAGAACTTGAAACTCCGTTCATGTGATAGACTATAGAATTTTCGGCTACGCCTATTTGCCAGCCTTTTTGTTTTATTCTTAGGTTAAGGTCAACATCTTCCCAGTACATAAAGAATTTTTCATCAAAAAGGCCAGCATCTTTTATAGCTTGAGTCCTAATGAATATGCTTGCGCCTGATATATAATCAGGAGTTTCTCCATACTTGCACGGAAGCACATAACATCTTGGGATATTTAATTTCAATCCGCCATAAAGCTGAAGTGTATTTTTATCTGGTAAGTTATTTATAACTGATCCCACAATGCCTAAATTAGGATTGCTTTCAATAAATGACACTAATTCTGAGAGAGTATTCTCTTCAATAATTGTATCATTATTTAACAACCAAATATAATCTGCCCCATTTTCTATGGCATATTTTATCCCAGGATTATTTCCTTTCCCAAAACCATAATTGAATGGATTGCTGATAAATGCTATTCTATAAAAATGTGAGAGCATCTCTTGATGATGTTCAATTCCTGAGGCGTTGTCGACAAGTACGACTTGAAAACTAGAATAACTTGATTTAAAGATAGATGTCAAACACTGCTCAGTTAATTTCCACTGATTCCAGTTGAGCAAAATTATATAAGTCATTTTTTAGTTTTTTTGCTGTTCAATATATTTATTTAACTGTTCTACGCTCTTCTCCCAAGAGAACTGAGTTTCAACAAAAGTTCTTCCTTTGTCTGACAATTGATTCCAGTTTTCACCTCTAAGAAGCTCTGTAATACGGGCGGCAAAATGTTTAGGATTGTCTTCAACAAACAACTCTTGACCCGGTATTGCACCAATTCCGCTGTTGCCTGCACTCAGTGTAACAACTGGAGTCCCCCAAGATAATGCTTCGAGTATTTTTGTTTGTACTCCAATTTTTAATCTTACAGTACAAATGCTAACTATAGATATCCGTAAATACTCAGATATATCATTAACCCTGCCTGTAATGACTACATTTTTTCCAAAACATTTTGCGGCTTCATATATTCGAATGTCTGGATCTGCGCCAACAATCCATAATTTAGCACTGTTATACTTTTGCCGCACCAAAGGGAATATTTGCTGCAAAAAGAAAAGTGCTCCATCTACATTCGGTGGATGGAACATATTTCCTGAAAAAAGGATCATTCCTTCAGTGCGTTCATTATACCCGAGAATATCTTTCTGCGGATGTTTGTGAATTCCATATGAAACAAATCCTAAATTTTTATAATTATATTGCTTCTTGAAGTCCTGAATATCGGATTCAGATAGCAACAGAACTTTTGCCATTTTAGGAAGAATTTTCTTTTCATAGGATTCAGTTATTTTACCAAATAGCAACAGTTTTATTCTCTGCAAAAATGACCACACTTTCAATGAGGCCATACGCATTATTTTTATAGACTGTGGATCTTCGATATTAACTATAATATATTTATAACTGTAAGTGGGGCAATACTGTATTGTATTCATCTCAAACAAAAGAATGGCATCATATTTTCCTGTATCGATCATCTCACTTACTTTATCTCTCATTTTACGGGAAGAGTATAGATAGACAGATGGAGGAATTCCCAACAGCATGTAAATCTTAGAAGTAATCCTTAATAAATATTTTGGAGTTTGCCTGTGAGGTATCAATACAAGTTTCTTAACAAATTCTACTTCATTGTGAGAATATTTTTCAGATTCAAGGCATATACAGTCGATCTCATGATCTCTTGATAAGTGCTTTATGCTGTTGTATGCAAGAATCGTATTACCTGTACGAGGTGGGAAAGGATAAGATGTCAGTACAACTAAAAACCTCATGCTCCTGTATTACCCATCATCAAATCAGCTAATTGATTGAAGCTGTTTTTTGGTTTCCAACCTATGCTTTTGATTAGTTTAGGATTACTAACTAATATTTCATATTCTGGTATAAAATTTTTATTAGGAATAACAAAATCTTGCCATTTTAAACCCACTTTTTTAAAACAGTATTCAATCCATTCCCTTATACTATGCGCTTCCCCAGAGCCTATTACTGCTTCAAATATCTGTTCCTGATTTACCAAAGCCCATATGGCTTCGACTATATCTCCTGCAAAATTAAATTCCTTCTGCACTTCGATATTACCAATCTCGAGCTTTTCCTGACTACCTTTTGCTACTCTTTTGGCAGTAGCAGCTATTTTCTGATTTAGATGTTGTTCAGTTCTCAATGGGCTATCATGATTGAAAAAGTATCCTGCATATACTTTCAATCCAAAAGAGTTTCGGAAATACCTGCCTGAATAGATCGAATGAATTCTTGCAACAGAATACGGACTGCTTGCATCAAAAGGTGTTTGCTCATCTATCGGCACTCCTTTATTCTTAAACTGCATTGCACTTCCAGATAAAAAAACTTTAGTTCCAGGTGAATGAAGCTTAACGCTTTCAAGGATATTCAAAGTTCCGGTGCTTATTGCTGAATGATTATCGAATAGAGCCTCATGTTTCGTTGTGGAGATAGCCGCAAAGTGAAAGAGATAGTCAGGCTTATATGATTTGATAAGAGATTGGACTATTTCAAAATTGCCGACATCCCCTGTAAGCCAAGTACCAGGCGTACTATCTAGCCCAAATACTTCAATTTTATTTAAGCGAAGTAGGTTTGACAGATAATATCCGTCCTGCCCATTTATCCCGATAATTATACTCTTCATGAATAAAACCAAGTTCTATTTACAAAAATTGTATTGATATAAGTATCTGCATAAACTTCATAATCTTTTGATTCCATGAAATCTAATATCGAATTATCTTTAGTTCGAATATGATTTTCGCTGTAAGCGCATGTTTCCATGCAGATAACAGGAATTGGATAGAGATCAAAATCAAGCGTCTTTATTACTTCAAAGTCTAACCCTTCAATGTCCAAAGATAACAGATGAGGGAATGGTTTAAAATTTTCTTTTATTAAACGGTTAATACTGACCATAGGAACTTTCACAGTATCAATAATTTTATACTTACCACTATTAATCCTTTTATCAGCTTCATTTTTATTAAAAGTACTTATTTGATTGCTATCGAATATATATAACTCGCCTACATAGTCGCTTTTTACAGAGACGCCAGCATTAATTACTTTATCTCTTACTCTTTTACTTTTAATATCTTCTATCAGCTCTGGATTAGCTTCCACGCATACGCCATGGTTTCCTTTGACATAAAACATAAAAGTATTATTACATATGTCAGGTAGATTTGTACCTATGTCTAGATATTCAATTCTGTCAATATTCTTATCCATGAATAAAAAATTCATAATGAGATCTTCGCCAGCTTGAGAATAAGAAATCATCCCTGAGCGTGAAGGAGGAGGGACTAATGAATAAACAGCTTCTTTTATCAGGGATTTTAAATATTTCATTATCGATTTCTATATTATTTCAATTTCTGGCAGCGGGAAAATGAATTTCCCTCCATTTCTAATGTACTCTTTTTCACGATCCAGAATAGTATGCTTAAAATGCCATGGAAGGACAAGAAGGTAATCAGGATTCATTGCTTTAGCTTCTTTTTCTGAAATTATTGGAATATTTGTACCTGGAGTGTAGGAACCAAACTTCTCTTGATTAACTTCAGCGATATAAGGAATATGCCTTGAAGTAAGTCCGCAAAATTGCAGGAGTACATTTCCTTTTGTGCTGGCGCCATATCCGATTATTGTTTTCCCATCATCAACCAATGCCTCAATAAGTTCTCTAAGGCTCTTCCTATGCCTGAATACTCGCTCCTCAAAATCTCTATATGGCTTAGGTGTGTCAAGCCCCATATCACTTTCCTGCTTTAACATCCATTTAATGACTGGGAGATTAGATTTGTATTGGGCTTTAGCTTTGCATGCTGTCACAGCAAAACTTCCACCGTTAATGGCATTCATCTGAACATCAATAACACGCATGCTGCAATCCTCCAGCATCTCTTTTACTACTTTGAATGAGTAAAACTCAAGATGTTCATGGCATATTGTGTCATAAGAGTTAGTGCGAAGCATACTTGGCATATAGCTTTGTTCAAAATGCCACACTCCGTCATCAGCTAGCACTGATTCTATATCCATGATAAAGCGTTTGGGTTCTTCCAAATCATAAAACATTGCAATTGAAGTAATAATTTTTGCTCTGTCATTTTTGTTAAAAGCCGAAAAGAAGGTTTCTCCGGAAAAGAAATCAGGGAGTAGAATAATATCATTAGTGTAAAATTCTTTAAACTTATTGCCAGTGGGATCTATCCCAACTTTTCGGAATTTTCCTCTATACGCTTTTAGAGAAGTCGCATCATTGCTTCCAATATCCACAACTAAATCAGAAGTTTCAGGCTTTACATACTGTTCAATTGTTCTTATTTTCTGTTCCAAATGTTTTACCATTGAAACATTTAGTCCAGATCTGTAACCATAATTTTCTCCATATAACTCATTCACATCGTATGATTGCTTCAGTTGAAGCAGTCCGCTGTCAGGACACCAGACCAGATCAAGCGGGCCTTTGGTTACTTTCTCTGTAGGAGACTTCGGAAAAACACCAGTCAAAAATTGCTCTCCTAGAGAAAGTACCGTTATAAGATTTTTACTGCCGCTAATTCGACATTTAGAAATTTCATTATACACGGCTAAACCTTCTTGAAGTTAAGTGCATATTAATATTATTTAAAGTATCAGGATTATAGTTCTTAATTTTTCAAAGTCCAATGAACAAATCTAGAATATAAACCAAAGATTTTGTGCGTAAATTTGTCAAATAATTTATTGAGCCAATATAGGTATATATCCAGGCAACTTAACTTTCGGCCATTATATAATTCTAAAGAGGTGGTTATAGCTTCGCATCCGTCAAGGTTTTTAAGCCGAATTACAACTCCGGCATTACAATCCGTAAACTTGATGTACTGAGCAGAAATACCTATAATTCCTTTAATTTTATCCCATTGAATATTGAATATTTGCGCTGAATCTTCGCAGAAAACTATTGCACCGCCAGGAGTTAATCTTTCCCAAGCCTGACTTAGAACATTTTGCCATGAATCATCAAGCTTATGCAATTGAAATAAAATCAGGTCAAATGAAGGCTTTCGTATCATAGAATTTAAAAGACGTTCAATTGCTGTTTTTATAGGGCCGTTAACCACACGAAGATAGCCTTTATGTTTAAAAAAGTGCTGTAAATTATTTGCGTGGCTTGCCCAAGAATCTTTGAGTTTTATAACCCCTTCCTGATTAAGTATCGCATAAATATCTGTACACAAACTTCCAGCAGTAGAAATTGCGGCTGCAGCTCTAATGTCAAAAGGGCAAACTAGAAAAGAGCTAGGCGGCGAATGCGTCGCCCACCATGACAATATATACATGGCATCCAAATTTTGGATTTGCTTTCCAGTCGGGCATATATCTTTCTTCGTATAATTTAGAGATGTGATAGTTCTTAAAACTATTTTCTTGATGTCCATATTGCCAATCGTATTTAATGTCGTCTGGTCAAGGAAATCATTACGCACGGTTCGCATGAGATAATCAGGGGCACCTGTCTTGGGAATTTGAAAGTCAAAGATTTTATCTGCCATTCCCCAATCATTTGGTTCGCATTCTTTCCATGAAAGAGGTCTGATTTCAATGAATTTGAGTTTATGAACGCGTAACCGCTCCTTCTGAGCCACTGAATTTTTCGAATGTCCCATATGATAGGAGAAAATGCCAAAACTCATGGTATCTGCATAAGAGTGGTAGCGGGAAAATATCTCCATAGCGTCGTAGTCAGAATACCCATAACCTGAGTATTTATAAAAAAAACCACCTAGCTTATTATACATCTTAGAAGATGCGAGTAGAGCACCTGCAGCACCGCCTGATGCAAGATAACAGTCTTTATCGAATGCCATCGTATGAGTTGATATGATCCTGTCTATTTCATCTATATCAGGCTGCCATCTAATATACTCAAATGGTATATGAAAACGCGGAATCAGGAAATAGGTTTGTTCAATATCAAAAGGAGTTAAAATGTTACCTGATAGAATATCCAGTAAGGTTTTTATTGAAGAATGTGGTAGAAAAACATCAGCTCCGCAAGCAATAATAAACCGTCCTTTAGCCCTCCTTATTGCAATGTTTGAGGCAACATGAGTGTTGAATTCATCAATGCCGTTGTTTATTGACAAGATCAAAGATGCCGGAACAAAAATGAATCGAGTAATTGATGCACCTTCGGCAGAGAACTTAACTACCTCGCTCAAAGGTGTGCTACTTCCCCAGTCTGTAATTAAAATCTCCACTTCATTAAGCCTCCCTATTTCTTTAAGTTTGGAGGCAGTGTAGTTCACGGAAGTCGTTAGGCGATACAGAAAATCGGGTTCATAGTTGTCATTTCTTCCTAATGTGCAAATTGAAAGAGTTATACTGTCATTCATAAAAAAGAAGTATTAAAAAAAGATTCTGCGATTAATAAAGATTCCTGTGTTCCTATATCTATAAATTTCCCAGATGTTTTAAAACCGTATAGTTTTTGAGTTGAAATAAGTTCAGGAAATACATCTTTCTCCAATGAGCAGTTTACTCCAACAGGTCTATTTTTTAGCATAATTTTGTTCATTATGTAAGCGCCGGCGTTAATATATCCCGATCCGGAAGATTTCCCTTTTTCATCAAAACTTATAATTCTATTATATAAATCTGAAGTTACCAAACCAAAGCGTGAGACATTATCTACCTGAGTTAATAAAATCCCTACTGGAATGAACCTGTCATTATACCATTTTATTAAGTCATTAAGGTTATAATCTAAAAAGGAGTCTCCATTCATAATAAGCAAATATTCTGTAGAAACTTTAGTTAAAGCCGATATTATTGCTCCTCCTGTCCCAAGAGGTTCTATTTCCTCAGAATAAGAAATCTCCAAGCCAAAAATATTCTCTCCTATTTCTTCCTTTACAGTTTCTGCTTTATATCCAGTACACAAAACTACTTTTCTGATGCGAAATGAAGCAATCTGTTTCAATAGATAGGTAATAAATGGAGCACCATTGACCTGTGCAAGAACTTTCTGAGAATCTCCAATTACCCCTCTAAGCCTGGCACCCATTCCTCCAGCTAGAATAACAGCGGTAATATCTTCTTTTTTTTTAATCATGTTAAATAAGCAACTCAAGAATAAAGTAAATCAATGGTTAAAATATCAATCGTATTTATCTTCAGGGGAATACATTGTTATCTGACTCCCAAGAGATTCAAATCTAAAAGGCACATGAATATACTTCTTAAGTAACAAACTTACTTTATGCTGTTTCTCCACAGGAACGAAGCAAAGTAAAAACCCACCACCACCAGCTCCCAAAAGTTTTCCTCCGATAGCTCCTGCATGTTTTACCGCGCTGTATAAATCATCTATAGCGCTATTTGATACGAGATTACTAAGGCTGCGTTTAATCTTCCATGTCTCATCAAGGAGCTTTCCAAATGTATCGATAGGTTCATTCTCATTGTTCAGTACATTAATAGCTTCATCGACAAGGTGTTTCATAGAATTCAACTCTTTTACCTTGCCAGGGAGGTTTTTTCTGTGCTCGGCCGAAATATTTGAAGAATATCTAGTAGTCCCGGTAAAAAAGAGCATGAGGCTGTCTTGAATTTGTTTTATTCTATCCTCATTTATAGTAATAGGCGTAACATAGAAATTATGTTCATTAGTAAAGTCGATCCTATTGAAACCTCCAAAGGCTGCAGCTACCTGATCCTGAGACCCAACATTTTCTTTCAATATTTCCTGCTCTATTTTGATTGCTTCGCTTGCAAGATATCGCTTCCCTACGATTTTCCCTTTTAAGGAATATAATGAATGCAGAAAACCAACGGTAAAAGCTGAACTAGAGCCTATACCGGACATTGCAGGAATGTCACTTGTATGAACCATCTCTATTCCATCTTTGATGCCAAGATATCTAAGAACTTCCCTTACGACTGGATGGCCAATTTCGTTTATTGACTTAGTCTCTTCTCTATGAGTGTATCTTATCCTGTACTTATATTCAAAAAAAGGAGGAAGTTTGCGGCAGATTATATAGCAGTATTTATTAATAGTAGTACTCAGAACACAACCGCCATGCTCCTTGTAATGTTCAGGGAAGTCTGTACCTCCGCCGAAAAACGATATCCTGAATGGCGTACGAGTAATAATCACTTTTTATACCTTTGAGCTAAATTTACTATTCATAATATTTGTTAAACTTTATCCAAGAATATGATCACGCTTGGATAAAACAGCAATCTATTTAGCGATTAATGAGTTGTCCAGGAATTCGTCTCTTCTGGAAATAATAGGATTCTTAATCGGCCACCAGATATTAAGTTCAGGGTCGTTCCACTTATAAGTAAACTGTCTCTTTGAATTGTAATTTGTAGTTTGTTTGTAATGGAAAATTGCTCTTTTGCTTAACACTACATGGCCATTGCCGTGGTTAGGAGGGATTAAGAGCTGAGTACGATTTTTCTCGGAAAGAGTAAAGCCCTGCCATTTGCCGTATGCCTGAGATTCCTTATTGCAGTTAACTACTACAAGATAAAATTTACCGTAAAGGCATGAAACAAGTTTCCAAGTGTCGGCATCGCCGTGAATACCTCGAAGGACATGCTGTGATGAGGTTGAAATATCATCCTGAATAAAATTCATGTCAATTCCATTATCACGGTATAACTGTTCATTCCATATCTCTACATACTCGCCTCTAAAATCCTCGAATACATAAGGGTTGATGAGGAGAACGCCTTCCAGTTCCGTTTTTGATATTTTCAGCATAGTATTTCCTTTAAAACAATGATGGTTAATATATCGGTCGCCATACTATCAAGGAGGCTTCATGCAGGACTCCGCCAAGAAACGGTCGATATGAACTTATAATTTCTATTTTCTTTTCCTTCTGTAATTGTTCAAGCACAGTTAAATAGTCCTTGAGGTAATTTCTTTTACTGCAGTACTTCAGAGCAAGAAAGTCATAAAGATTACTCTCAGAATAATACTCAAGTACAGGTTCGTACTGAACGATAATCCGAGGCTTGCTTTTTATAATGAAATCCAAAATTGCGGTAAATTCTTCTCCAAGCTGTTCAAAGGCATGTATCGTAATAATTGCACTATTGGAGGGTATAAAATTTCTGGAGTTTTTGGCATCCATCATATCCAGGATATATCCTGAAATATTCCTCTTAAGGCTGGAGCCGAGATAGTCAGCAATTTTTTTTGAAGCGTTGGTCCAATCGGCGGCGATCAGAGTCGCATTATTGAAGAGCTCAGCCAGCATTAAAATATTTTGGCAACTGCCACAACCCAGTTCACAGATAGTATCGCTATTATTCAGGTATTTATAAAAAATGCACAGCCTGGCAATTCTAAATAGTTCGAATTCCAACTGCAGATTTTCGGAAACAATCAACTCATTATTATATCTCAGGAACTTATTGCCTCTAAAGTATCCAGGCTTTAATGCGCCAAAGGAAATACTTTCAGATAATAATTTCCGAAAAATATCTGTCCATCCAGATTCAAACACAGCCAAATTTTCCGCCTTGGTTCTGGTAATGGTTCTCTGGTCTATTCGTTTAAGAAAATCAAGTACATATTCGGCTTGTTCCTTTGGATCAGCAAGATGATGCCATGAGTCGATAGATTCAATTTCGCGATAAATAAAATCAGGTAAGGATTTATTCTCGAAACAGAACATCCTCTCAAAATCTACTGCAGTTATTTTTCTTGATATCATAATTATTCCTAGGGATCATAGCATAAAATATTTCTGATGCTCCACCTGTTGAAGCAGTAAGAAATTTTATCAGGAACTCTATATAAATATTGCGCACATATAGATTTATTAAAGAAAAATTTATTGAATTTCCATATCATCCTTGACTATCTTGCTTGCAGAATAAATATAATCCCCTCTTTTATTGCCGTACCAAACCACTTCGCGACACCAATTCTCCCAACTTGCACATTTTTGAGTTGTTTTGTCAATCAAGTATTCAAAAGTTCCTTTTTGCATAGTAATAGCCTCGCCTTTCAGAATTCCTTGATATACCTCCCAAATATTATAATTGCTTTCAAATAAAACATTTTCACTGAAAGAAGGCTGTTTTATTATAGAGTAATTTAGACGAATAGATTCTGAAATTATTGCAGGGTCGATAGCATAGGCATGCTCTTTGGTCCATAATAACAGGCAATCACTGACTTCCGAATAAAACTGCTCCAAGTTATCTTCTGCGCATATAGTAATAAACATTAATTCATCGGGATACCAAGAAATATTCAACCATTTTCTAGAGTAGCTATATTCACTGCCTCCAGCAGATATATTTTCTGCTTTCTCTATGAAACACGATAAAATACGGGCAAGCATCGGCAGGCGATCATTTATTGAAATAAAAATCTCAAAGAGATCTTTGTAGGGTATTGCGCATGTTTCATGTAGAATAATGAAGGGTATCTGTACTAATTTATTGAAATAAAGCAGAGATACCATCCATGAAAAAACCCTTGTTTTTATCCAATCTTTTTCAATCATTGATAGTGTCGCAACAACAAGTTGCTGAGTCTCGACTGGGACAGCCAGATTATTTCGGGATGAATGATGAGGGATCAATTCCACTTCAACAATCTTTAGGCCATATTTATCCTGATATTCTGGTGTTGCCATCAAGGTATTTTCAAGGATAGTCAAGTTAATGAATTGGATGCGATTATGCTGCCCATTAGCTATTATTTCAGAGACTCCTCTTGTAAAGGAATCATATGTTTCTCCTGGAAGGCCGATTATAAGGTCAGTGAATGTGGGTATGTTGTTTTTCGTAAATAATTTCTGTAATTCAGTGTAAGTCGCATTATCAATGTTGTTCCTCTCGATATGTTTTAATGTATCTGGATTTAGAGACTGTAATGCGAGATTTACACCTTTCTGAAGACCAGCATCGTTTAGAATTTTCTGGAGGGAAAATATCCGTGACTGGGAATTCTTTGTGTTCTGCACAGAAAAAACTTTTGGATACCCAAAAGCAGTTTTGTTTGCAACAACTTTTTTTGCTATATCAAAGTCTCTTCTCAGAATCCCGAAATTGGCATCGCAACAGAAAACAAATTCCACCTTATTTTTGCTAAGCCAATCAATTTCACTGTAGATTCTGTTTAATTCAAACTGTTTGATATGATGTTCCGCTTTTTTTCCCCAATAGCAGAAAGCGCAGGTAAAAGGACATCCTCTATTTGTTTCAATTCTCGCTTGCCATCTCTCTTGTGGGTTCTGCTTTATTAATTCATCAAATACCCCTGATAAATAGGGAGATGGAATATCATTAATATCTTCAATCTTTTCTTTAAACTCATTGTATGCAATGGTTGAGTCGATGCGATGGTATCCAATAGATGGGATTAAATTCCATTTTCTGTCAAAATACCGCTCAATGATCCTTAAAAAGGGTATTTCCCCATCGCCAAAAGATACTATATCAACAAAAGGATATTTCTGAAGGAGTGCAGATATTCTTTCCTTTGATTCTGGGATCTGAGGTCCTCCAAAGACATTTATTATTTCACTGTTGCATTTCTTAACCTTAACGGCGAGATCAAGGCTTGCCTTAAAATTCCATAGGTATGTACTATAAAAAACAATATCAGCCGTCAAAACTTTTGCAGCAGATTTATCTATATCTCCCAGTTTGTAAATAATTGGGAGAAACTCATAACTGATATCAGATGAAATAAACTTCTCAGCATAAGCGCGCAAGATACCAATTGAGTATGGGAAATAGTATTGTTCACCAAAGGAGTCACCTATTTCCACAAGAGCGATTTTGACTTTATTATTGGTCAATTTATTTACATTCATCCAAAAAATAATTCATTTTATTTTTGTGCTCCTCTGAGTTTCTTAGAAACCATTCCCATGTAAGGTGCAATCCTTTGCAAAGTTCTGTTTTTGGAATAAACCCTAACTTCTCCTTTGCTTTGGTGATATCCATTATTCTTTTTTGAGGTCCAGACGGTTTTGATCGGTCAAAAACGCAATCGAATTTTATAAATGATTGCAATGCGGTGATTATATCCAGTATAGAATGTCCTTTTCCGCTGCCGATATTAACAAAGTCTCCATTTGTTCCATGGCACATGGCAAGCAATATCCCCTCTGCAGCATCCCGGCTATAAAGGAAGTCTCTTACCACGGTACCATCCCCCCAGACGACGAGTGGGTTTTCTCCTTTAAAAATTCGATGCATCAATGCTGGTATAACCATAGCTGTATCAGGATTGAAGTTGTCTCCAGGCCCGTAAATATTGGATAATCGGACTATGGAAAAAGTGTCTATGCCATATTGAATTTTATAAGAATAAACTTGCAGTTCAGCCATTCTTTTTGCCCATCCGGCAAATGACATTGGCATGCTTTCTGCCTTGTAATCGCTTTCCCGCAGAATAGTGTTCTCTGCATATGCTCCTATGGAACTGGTATAAACAAGTTTTTTTACTTTATTTAGTCGAGCCGCTTCGAGGACATTCGTGTTCATCATTAAGGTTGGAACAAAATGGCTGGCCATCTTTGATGATGATGTCAGCACCGTTCCCTGAATTCCGGCAAGGTGGAATACATAATCCATGTCCTTGACGATTTCCTTACAAAAATCAAAATTTACCAAATCTCCGACAACATGTTTCACCTTTGCATTAACATTAATGCGATCCAAAGATACGGTTCTAATGCATGCATCGGCGCTGGTAAGCAGTTCAACTATTTGCCTTCCGATAAGTCCGGTACCGCCGGTGACAAGAACATTATGGCGACTAAAATTTTCTAATAGCTTCCCGTCAAACATTTGCCAGTTCCTCTATATCCGTTTATCAAAATATTAAAAGAAGTGCAACTTCAGGAAAATATTAGCATTATATATAACGCATAATTTATTGCACAACATAAATATCATACTTGTTATTTATTGATTTAAGAGTTCTTTCTCGATCATTTTCCGAAATTATTTTTATACCATTTTACAGTATCTTGAATTCCAGCATCAAGAGCTAAACGAGGCTCAAATCCTAGCAGGTTCCTTGCTTTTGATATATCCACGGCTCTGAAGGGAATCGTCGTAGGTTTGTTTTTTTCAAAAACAACTTTAGCCTCAGTATGCCCAGTTGCATTAAGAACTGCCTCGGCAATTTGCCTTATAGTAACAATATCGCCGTACCCAATGTTAATAGGATCGCATATCGCATGATGTTCTAATGCAAGCAGGCATCCTCGTGCTAGGTCTGTAATATGAAGAAAATCCCTCACTTCATTTCCTACTCCCCAGACAACGAATGGATTCTCTTTCTTGCATGCTCTAATAATGAGCGCAGGAACGACATGGCTTGTTTCTGGAGAGAAATTATCCCAACGACCATAAATAGCCGTAGGCCGGACAATAGCAATTTTCAGGCAGGATCTGGAAGCAACAAATTCCGCCAGCTTTTCAAGATAACGTTTCATCCACCCATAACCCGAATAGGTTTCATGCGGCAGTCCTGCCCAATCTTCATCTTCTTTGACCGGGTGGTTGAAAGCGGGATAAACTGTTGAACTGCTCAGGAAGAGAAGTCTCTCCACTCCTGCATTCCATGCACTCTGAAGTACACGGGAGGTAAGAGCTAGTGACATTGAAATACCTTCGAGTTGATATGCAGGTGTTACTCCTGCAGCTCCGACACCGCCTGCTGCATGAAATACATAGTCGATTCCCTTCATTGCTTCCATGCACTCTTCCAAATGATTCAGATCGGCATATACTATTTCAATTCTTTCATCTTTTACCAGTGGTTGGCGGCGGTGGACAGGAATGCGGACAAAAGCCCCATTTTCTAACAATGCTTGAACAAGATGAGTTCCAACAAAACCGGTTCCACCTGTCACTAAAACTTTTTTATTTTGATAAAATGTGCTATGTGTTTTCATTTCATCTTCGTTATAATATTCACGAATAGCTTCTTCAGCCCTTCGTATTAAATATAATTTTTTATATAAATCAGCACTTGTTAAAGACAGAAATTTTCCTTCAATTCGATATATTTATGACATTATCAACCGTCAGACCGCAGTTGGCATAATGCATTTCACGGGGGCCTACTTCGAAAATATAATGATCATCAAAGCCAAAGCTATAAACTTTGACTCTGTTTTTGATGCTCCCGGTTAACTCTTTGATTGTACTTATCAAAAAACCTTTTTCTCTATATCCTTCCTCAATGACAAGCAGTTTTTTATATTTGGACAGCAATTCTAGAAGTTTATTTGCATCGATGTTTTTTGCTGATGTAAAAACATCAATAACTCCAGCTTTAATGCCTAGAGTAGCAAACTTTTTTTCGATTTGGAATGCAAGAGACAAAATGGATCCTTGAGAAATTATGCAGACATCTTTTCCCTTAGAGCATTCAGTAAAGCCATCAACAAGGTTAAATAAATGAGTTTCATCGTAGAAATTTGGGGATTTCTTGCCTTCAAAACAGAAATATTTGATCCCTTTTCGCTCTGGCAGTTCGTCAGCCATTCTTTGTGACATAACTGAATCAGACGGAACAAAAATATCCATACCAGGAAATATATTCAGTACAGGGAGATCCTCCAGACTGTGATGTGCTGGACCGGCTGTCTCGTAACTTACGCCTTTCCCCGTGGCAAGAAGGTTGACATTGAGTTTTTTCATCTGATTGGTAAGAAGCAGGGAATTTCTTATCTGGTCGACGCATCTCAGGAAGAATGAAGCAATTCCGTAGGCGTAAACTTCAAATCCTTCCATGGCTAGGCCGGCAGAGACATTTATCATATTCTGCTCTGATATGCCTACATTGATAAACCTGTCTTTAAAGTCGCTTTTTACTTTATCAAGGACAGGGGAGCCTACATCACCAGTCAGAAAGAAAATTTTATCATTAAACTTCATCCTGGTATATATGCGCTCAAAAAAAGAGTCTCTCATGTAGAACATATATTTAATTCTCCAACTTTGCGATTGCTTCTTCTATTTCGGCATAATTAAGCGTAAGGACATGGCAGAGCGGATGCTCCTCGAGTTTTGTTACTCCTTTGCCCTTAATGGTATTAGCCACAATAGCTTTTGGTCTGCCGTTAAATTCTGTGGTTGCCTTGCTCAGCGAATCATAGAGAGAGTTGATATCATGACCGTCTATATCATAAGTCTCCCAGTCAAAAAGATTTAACTTCTCAGTAATGGGAAAGACATTCAGGATTCCCGACTGTTCTCCCATCATCGACTTCTTATTGTCATCGAATATCGCAATGAGATTATCAAGTTTATGCGTTCCTGCAAATGATATAGCTTCCCATACGGCTCCTTCATTACACTCGCCATCTCCGATAAGCACAAATACAAATCCTTTTTTCCCGAGGTTCTTGAAAGCTTTGGCTATTCCGCAACCAACCCCAAGCCCGTTTCCAAGTGCACCCCCGTTATTTATAATTTTAGGTGCATTGCAGTCTGGAATAGTTCCCAGTACTGCTCCGGTTTTGCCTATATCTTCAAGATCTTTGTAAGTAATTATACCGCTATCAAAGAGTATGGGGTATAGTGAAAATGATCCGTGTGCTTTACTGATTAGTAGTCTGTTCCTGTCATCATTGAAACTGTAAAACCCGCCATAAAAAAGCGTCGCAAATATCTCTACAGTAGAAAGGGCTGAAGCGATTCGTGTCGCAGGAGCTCTCTTGTGTAGAAGCAAAGTTTCTTTTCTAATAAAAGATGCTTTTTCTCTGGTAATGTTTAAAGTGTCGTTTTCCAATTATGATTTCCTCTTTAATAAATACCTGCCAATTATAGCCATTGGAACGCTAACATAAATTTCACCTGAAGTCAATTTTTCAATTATTTCCAGGTAGGAATAAAGTTCGACTGAAGAGATTTCATGGTCATGGCTTTTTCTTAAATCGAATTCACTCTGCATTATATCAATATGAAATATGTAGAGCAGGCATGGGTTACGGTTTGGTGAATTTGAAATTGGAGGCAATGGTTTGAATCTATTAATGTCTTCAATGTGTATTCCAGTCTCCTCGGATAATTCTCGTCTTGCACCAAGGACAGGATCTTCGTTTTTATTAATAGCTCCAGCCGGCAGTTCAAGGGTAAAATCATTTATAACAGGTCTAAGCTGTTTTACCATAATTACAGACGCATTTTCCAGAGTTGGAAGTATAATAGTCTGCTGGGTTGATTCAACAGTATAATATTTGCCTCTTTTTATAACAGAAAACCATGGATTTTTATGAAAGGTTTCGACTGGGTTTAAGGTAAGGCACTGTGGAGAAACCAGTCGCTGGTCATCAATTTTCGGCATTTCATCTCACCAATGAATTGTTTTTGTCTTTAATTTTTAACCGCCAATAATCCAAAAGGTCTTTCATGGTTTTTTCAAAAGGTATTTCGGGTTTCCATCCGGTATGGTTATTAAACTTTGATGTGTCAGGAATCTGAAGATCAGCATCTATAGGCCTCATCCTTGAGTTTTCTGTTTGAACAGTTATCTGCTTTTCCATAGAAGAAATAGAAATCAGATGATTTAGCATACTCCCAACTGTACACGAGAATGAACCTCCAATATTGTAATATTCTCCAAGTAGAGGATTAACGGTAACAAGTAAATAATAAGCTCTAACTGCATCTCTTACATCAGACCAGGTGCGGAGAGAGTTTAGATTGCCTGTTTTGACTATTGGAGGTATTAATCCTGCTTCAATCATTGCTATTTGTTTGGCAAAAGTTGATTCTGCAAACACATCACCTCTCCGAGGCCCAGTGTGTGTGAACATTCTGGTAGTCATTATTTTTTGTCCGTAGGCTTCTGCATGAAATCTCCCTATCAAGTCAGTTCCGACTTTTGAGATAGCATAAGGCGAAGCTGGATGAAAAGAGCACTCTTCCTTAATAGGTAGTTTCTCTCTTGAGACTCTGCCGAAAACTTCAGATGAAGCACATACATGAATAATAGGATCTATGCCCTTGCAGTGCCTAAGAGCCTCAAGAAGCCTTTCAGTACCTAGAATATTTATATCTAAAGTATTAAGAGGTGAGCTGAAACTTGTCAGCGGGTAGCTCTGTGCTGCCAGGTGAAAAACATAGTCCGGTGTGGCTTTTTCAATAGCATATTGTAGGGAAATATAATCGGTTAAATCACCGTCAACAAAAAATACTCTGTCTTTTCTATTTACTCGGTCAAGTAAATGCTCAACATTATCCAAGGGACTGCGCCATCGGCACATGCCCCAAATTTCCCAGTCTGTATTCTTGATAAGAAAGTCAGCTAAATGGCTTCCTACCATCCCAGTAATTCCAGTGATTAAAGCTCTTTTTGCCATGAATATTTTATAACCTTATTCTAACTGTTTAGTAATCCAAAAAAGTTTTGGTCTAACTGCTCCCATCCATTCGCCTAAATAGTCAGTTCGCCATTCTGAAGTATCTTTAACTTCAAATGATATTATGTCTTTTAAAATGATTTCGGAATCATTAGCCATTGTTCTGTTTAAATATAAATCAACACTGTGCTGTCCGGGATTAAAAATATCTTTAGGAATAATACAAGATGTGCTAAAAATACCTCGCGGATATGGCTTATCAACCCAAAAGTCATAATTTGTCGAGGTTGATTTCATGTTTGCTGAAGTAAATATTATTTGGTTTAAAGAATTTTTCAGATGAAAAGAAACTAATCTTCTTGCTTCATTTTCAAAATTCCAATAGGTAAGTTTTAATTCAATCTCTTGGTTGACTTGTGGTGCAGGAGTGGTTTTCCCATTTGTTATGACTTCCATCGACTTAAGTTTTATTCCGTTAACTCCAGGCGCAGTAGCTATTTGCCACTCGACTTTCCCATTACTTGAATCAGATTTTGATAAGTAACTCTTAATTACATCGTTAGTATTTCCATACTTCAAAATTAAGCCCGAATTAATATGAACAGATTTAGAGCATAAAGTTTTAATCGCTTCCATGTTGTGGCTGACGAAGAGGATGGTGCGGCCCTGTTTGGAGACTTCGTCCATTTTGCCGAGACATTTTTTCTGGAACTCGGCATCGCCTACAGCTAAAACTTCATCAATGAGAAGAATTTCCGGATCGAGGTGGGCGGCAACTGCAAAGGCTAACCTTACATACATTCCGCTCGAATATCTCTTAACAGGTGTATCGAGAAATTTTTCCACTCCTGCGAAATCAACAATTTCATCAAACTTCTTCTTAATCTCTTTTCTGGTCATTCCTAGAACAGCGCCATTGAGATAGATATTTTCCCTGCCAGTGAGTTCAGGATGAAAACCTGTTCCGACTTCCAGCAAAGAGGCCACTCGGCCTTTCATGGTAATTTTACCTGAGGTGGGTTCTGTTATGCGGCTTAATATCTTGAGAAGAGTACTCTTCCCTGCCCCATTTCGTCCGATTATTCCGACTTTATCGCCTTGTTCGATTTCCAAATTTATATCTTTAAGAGCCCAAAATTCTTCGATATCGGTGGTTTCGGTATTTGGAGAAAGGGGATGTAGCAACCTTTGCCCAATGCCTCTGGCTGTGTGGGCAAGGGAGTCGCGCAAGGATTTGTATTTGTACGAACCAGTCGCGGCCTTGTCATGCCCGATGATGTATTTCTTGCTCAAATTTTCTATTTTAATGATTGCCATAAGATAACTTAACCACTAATCCTCACTAATCTTCGCTAACAATAAAAGCTCTTGTCATATTATGACATAACCTAGAAAAGAAAAAATAGACAAATTGATTTGTTCTTTTTATCTTTCTAGGTTAAATAAGCTTAAGCTTGTGAGCTTTTATTAATATAAGTGCACATTAGTGTCAATCAGTGGTTTGTGAGAATGTACCTTTTCCATTCAAGTTTTTCTGTATTTCCAAAGTTTATCAGGTAACCTACTTCCAGTTTGGTTATCTTAAGATAATTGATAAGTTGTGCCTCATGTTCAGGAAGAATACTTGAAACTGCCTTTAATTCCACAATGATTTTATCATAAACTATTAAATCAGGGATATAAGCTTTGTTGAGTTTATTGGATTTATAATAAACATCAAGCTGTCTCTTCGAATCAAAAGGAATATTCCTTAATTTGAGCTCGAACTCTAAAGATTGTTGGTATATCTCTTCAAGCAAGCCACCGCCAAGTTCGTTGTAAACTTCGAGTGCTGCTCCTATCAGATCATAACCTTCTTGTTTTAGCATAATATTTCTCTCACCACTTATCTTCGCTTATCTCCACTAAAATATAAAAAGTTAGTGCTTATTAGTGTCAATCAGTGGTTAAAAAGTTTACTCGGAGTCTTTTCTCGCATTTGCTCATATCCTGGTTTATATAGAAAAAGTGGTGCGCGAGGGGGGACTTGAACCCCCACGCCTTCCGGCACTAGATCCTAAATCTAGCGCGTCTGCCATTTCGCCACCCGCGCATCCAAAGTGTGAAGAATTGAAAAATACTTCTTGTTTGGATTTAATCAAATTTATTTTCTATTGAGAAACTAACAATTTCTTTTGTCTCGTCTGTAGCTTTAGCTAAGTCAGACCTTTTTACCCCGATGACCCAGTAAATTATACCTTCCATATCAGCCAGAAGTAGAACTTTTTCCCTTTCTGCAATCTTTTCGTTCTGAAGAACTTTACTTACTTTTACTTCCTTGTCGTATCCGAACGGCATAAATCTGTCGCCATATTGCTTGTATCTTATTAGAAGTTCGTTAGGGATTAGGCGGGCATCGAAATAGGCGGAATTTTTATCCAGCGAATATGTTTTTACTTTATCGATTCTTGCAGTCAGGACAAAAGTGTTTATTCCGATATGATTATTTTCTTTCCAATTCCAGATAAAGTTCTGTTCAGGATTAGAGTTGTCCTCATTCTTAATCAGCGAGATGCTATCCTTATGCAGTAAGAGGAAATTATCTCCATTTATAGGAATGAGGCTTTTTTTCTGGTGGTTGATTAGAAGTTCTGAATTGAACCTTTCAGTAAAATCTCTGGAAGGTATGAATTCAAAACCAAGTTTAGAAGTAAGCCAATGCCGCATCACTCTTATCCTTACAGCCGGATGAAGTGAGGTTATGTAAGATATACTTAGGCGCTCATCTCTAGATATTTTTGAAGTTTCCTTGAAAGCGAATTCTTCGATGAACTCAGCATCACATTGGATAGCGGAATAAGCTGAATTTAAAGAGGGTAGGGCATTAGGAATATTTTGTTGCAGAAGAGGGATTAGTTCGTTTCGGATGAAGTTTCTGCGATGTGTTGTTTCTAAATTGGTTGAGTCTATTCGCCAATCATTGATTTCCATAGCGCGCAGTAACTCTTCAATTTGAGATTTGGCAAAGTCAAATAGAGGTCTGATAAAAATGATGCCATTGATTTTTGAAACATATCTTAATGATGTTAGTCCTGAAGAGTTTGAACCTCTTAAAAACCTGATAAAAAGGTTTTCTATCTTGTCTCCTGAATGATGCCCTAAAGCCACACAACTTTTTTTATCAGATGCCAATTCAGCCCATTTCTCAAGACGAAGGCGTCTTGCGGCTTCTTCTATGCCTTCATTAGGATGTTTAGCTGTTAGAAGGGTTAGTGAAAATTCTTTATACTCAATAGTAAGTTTTTCACAAAAGTTTCTGCACCATATTGCGTCTTCAATGCTCTCTTTGCCTCTGATGCCGTGTTCAAAATGAACAGCAGTCAGCCTAAAGGAATAAGTTTTCTGGAGTTCTTTTAGGATCAGAAGCAGGGCCGTGCTATCGGCGCCGCCACTGAAACCCACAAATATGGATTCGTAGGGAGAGAAGTCTAAGGAAACTGGAAGTTTTTTGGTGAAGTCATTTAACATCGAAAGCGGTTACGGCAAAGCGGAACCCTCCATTAAAAAAAAGCGACTCCTTTTTCGAAAGGAGCCGCTTCAGTTAGAAAACTTCAAATTAGTGATGAATATTGGTCATCTCTGCAGGATTGTGTTTGTGCTTGAACATAAGCGTAAAGAGTATTCCAACTATCAATGAGTAGATAGCAAAGAGTACCCATACTCCGCCCCATCCCTGCCATTGAATAACCTGATTTGCTCCACTTCCAGTAGTATAGAATGCGCTGATAGCCCATCCGCTGAGAGAACTGCCAATTACTGCGCCGATACCGTTTGTCATAAACATAAAGAGCCCCTGAGCACTTGCGCGAATGCTTGGAGGAGCGTTCAGTTCAGTATAGAGCGAACCCGAAATATTGAAAAAGTCAAATGCTGCGCCGTAGATGATACATGAAAGGACAAGCATCCACAAACCGCCGGCTGCTTCAGGGGTTCCGAAACCAAATAGCCCGAAACGCAATACCCAGGCAAACATACTGAGCATCATAACTTTCTTTATACCGAAGCGGCGCAGGAAGAAAGGAACAAGCAATATCATGAATGTTTCAGACATCTGGGATATAGACATTATTATTGCAGGGAATTTGACGGCTATGCAATCCTTGTAGATGGGTACATCTGCGAAACTGTGAAGGAACACATCCCCGTAAGCGTTGGTAAGCTGGAGAGCCCCGCCAAGAAGCATGGAGAATAAGAAGAACAACGCCATTTTGTAGCTTTTGAAAAGTTTGAAAGCCTCTAGACCCAGAACGCTAGTCCATGAACCGGTACTCTTTCCGAGCGGTGGGCATTTAGGCATTGTAAAGCCATAAATACCAAGTAATATTGCAGCACCGCCTGCGATGTAGAACATCATAGGAGAGGTTTCGAAATGGAGAAGACTTACTGTCCACATAGCTACTATGAAACCGATCGTGCCCCATACCCTTACAGGAGGATATTCCTTAACAATGTTCATTCCGGCTTCTTCCATGCTTGCGTAGGAAATAGTAATAGATAAGCCTATAGTTGGCATAAAGAAACACATATTTACGAGCATAACCCAGAAGACTGCCATCGGGCTAGGGCAATAAGGTACTATAAAGAGCATTATAGCTCCGCAAATATGAAATATACCGTATAGTTTTTCCGCATTTATCCAACGGTCAGCGATAATTCCGGCGATTGTAGGCATAAATAATGAAGCTATGCCCATTGTTGAGAAAATTGCGCCGAATTGAGCTCCCGACCAGTGTTGTGTTCCGAACCACCATGCAGCAATTGTCATCATCCATGATCCCCAGATGAAAAACTGCAAAAATTGCATGATCGCGATTCTAGGTTTTAGTCCCATAACTAAGTATCTCCTTAACTTGTTTTTTGATTGTAGTTTAATGGTATGTCTTTTAATGATAACTTTATTGAGAGCAAACTGTCAATATCTCAACTAAATACAGTCCTGAAAAAATCATTCGTATTCATTATATTTTTTAGATGAACCTCTGCATTTATCCGCTGGATACTTCAATTCATTTTTTCTAAACTTTTCATGTCCGGCTTCCAGAATATCAATACCCAAAACTCCTGAAATCCGCAGAAGATAGATGAAAATATCGCCTAGCTCATCTTTAACTTTTGAGAGTTTTTCGGGTTCAAGATTGCGACTTTGTTCTTCTGTAAGCCATTGAAACTCTTCTATAAGTTCAGCGGCTTCGCCAATCAGCGCCATAGAAAGATTTTTGGGGGAATGGAACTGATCCCAATCTCGTTCTTTAGCAAATTCCTTTATTTTGTCATCTAGGGCCTTTAAGTCCATAGGTTTTAAAATAATTTATAGTTGAAGGTGATGGAAAATAGTATTTTATAAGAAATGAACAATGCAAAAACAGCAAGGGAAACTATTACGCAGATAATATCTTTTTTTGTGAACTTTGTCTGGTTATACCAAGTCCTTTTTGTTTTTTTGCCGAAACTTCTTAAATCCATGGCGTTTGTGATGCTGTCTATTCTAAAAAGAGCTGAATTGATGAGAGGAATCATAATGCCAAAAAGGTTTTTAACTCTCTTTAGGAATGATTTTTCATCTTTACCGAAACTTATTCCTCGCGCTGCCTGAGCGTAGGCAATAGTTTTAAATTCATTTTGTATGTCAGGAAAATATCTGAAGATGATATTAAAAGTGTAGGCAAGTTTGTATGGGAGTCCGATGCTATTTAGGCTTGAGGCAAACTCGCTTGGGTGAGTAGTAAAGATAAAAATAAGGGCTATCGGCAGAAGCGAAAGATACTTTAAAGATATAACCAGTACATACATACATGTTTCAAAGTAAATCTTAAATCCTGCGATATTTAGAAGTAATGTTTCCTGCCCGGAAAGTTTTACTCCATAGTCAGGAGCTATAAGAACTATAAAAATGGCATTAATTAGATTAAATATTATTACTGCAATGAAAAGGTTTCTGGCGATATTAAAAGGTATTTGTGCGTAACTTAGCATCAGGAGTCCCACTGCTAGCAAGAGCAAACCCATTCTTAAATCAAGGAATGCAAAAACAGTTATAGACCAGAGGATGAAAATAAGAAGTTTTACAGATGGATTGAGTTTGTGAAAGAAAGAATTTCCATTGACATAAAGAGAGCCGAATTTACTCATAACGAAGCTCCTTTTGATGCAATAAACCTGGAAATAAGCGTTTCTCTGTCTATGCCGGCGGCATCTGCAAGATTTGTGAGCGACAATTCTTTCAAATTTGCCCTTCTTAGAATATTGCTCATGGTAAAAATAGCACACGGCTTATCATCAGCAATCTTTTCTCCATCGGCGATGACGATGCTTCGAGTAGAGTATTCCACTGCAAGATAAAGGTCATGCGTAATTAGAATTACTGCTATGCCTTGAGCTGAGAGTGATTTAACAAACTTCATAAAGAGTTTGTATGACATAAGATCCTGACCTGCTGTAGGTTCATCCATTATTATTACTTTAGGTTTTAATGTCAGGATAGATCCTATAGTAACTCTTTTCTTTTGACCGTAACTCAAAGCTGATACCGGCCAGTTCCTATAGGGCCAGAGTTCGCAGATTTTGAGCGCGGCTTCAACTTCTTTAGTGATTGTATCTTTTGGATGTCCAAGACTTTTGAGTCCCAGTTCCAGTTCATCGAGAATCATCCCTTTTACAATCATGGAGTTTGGATTTTGCATTATCAAGCCAATTTCCTGACCGCGTTTTTTTAAACTCCAATGTGTAATTTCTTCGGTTCCCAGAAATATCTTGCCGGAATCGGGTTTAAGAATACCATTTATGAGAAAAGATAGCGTTGATTTCCCTGTCCCGTTATTGCCAAGCACCGTAACAATTTCACCTTTTTTTATCTCGAAAGAGATGTTTTTTAGAACAGGTTTATTCTTATCATAAGAGAATGAAACATTATCTATTTTGAGTGCTATTTCTGATTCATGTTTCTTGATTTGGTTAGCATTAAACTGCGAGGAAGAAATATATGAGGTGATTTTATTTTTAATATTGTCATTGATGGAACTGACAGCGCTTGAGAGGTCTGAGATTTTCTCCTTCCCAATATCAATTCCAGCATAACGCATTACATCTATATACAGAGGTTCTCTTATTCCGAGTTTTTCAAATATTCCAGAGGACAAAACTTCAGATGGAGTTCCGATCTTAACTATCTGTCCATTATCTACAACTACGACTTTATCAATGCCGCACTCAAGCATCTCTTCGATTCTGTGTTCCACTACGACAATCGTCTTGCCACTAGCTTTGTTAATTTCTTTAATGAGTTGAACTACATTTTTCCCAGAGGCAGGGTCAAGATTTGCAAGCGGTTCATCAAAAACCAGTATTTCGGGTGATGAAGTCAATATTCCTGCCAGGGAAACTCGTTGTTTCTGTCCGCCTGAAAGTTCGTATGGATTTCTTTCGAGAAACTTTTCCATGCCGACTAAACTTAGGCAATCCACAACTTTTTGCTTCATCTTGTCAAGTGGAACGGCATCATTTTCCATCGAAAATGCGGTATCTTCTCCGACAGACATTCCTATAAATTGAGAGTCCTGATCCTGTAGAATAGTCCCGACTTTCTTGCTGATTTCAAAAATGCTTGTTTTATGAGGTTCAAGTTCTGAGATGGTTAAATCCCCTTCTATATCTCCGGTATTTGCAAAAGGGATAATTCCATTCAGACAATGCAATATCGTTGATTTCCCAGAGCCGCTTCTACCAGTAATTAAGACTTTTTCACCCTCGAAAATTTCAAGATTTATTGACTTAAGTGTGTATTCCTGAAGGGACTGGTATTTGAAACTAAAGTTTTCGAATTTAATAATAGGCTGTTTCATTTAAGGCTCTATTTTTAAATTGGATTTTTTCTTGTTTGCTCTGGCAAAACTTAAGACTACCGGCATGGCAAGAAAGAGAAAGACAATTGAGTTTGTAACAAATATAATCACAACCTGATAGAATATTTTTATGGGTGGTTCTCCCATTAGTATTATGTCTGTGGCTCCTGAAAAGAGGTAACCAAGGAGAAAACCTATCACGCCAAGGAAACAAAGCACTACAGTGTGCAGTTTAGAGCATAGACCTAGCCTGAGATTGAAGTTTCCGAAGAGATAAATCGCTCCGCAGAATAAACCAAATATCCCGGATGATAGCTCCCAATTCCACCAGATCCCCCAGCCTGCGAGCATGTCTGTAAGCATGTGACCCAGAAATCCTGAGAGAAAACCAACGAGCGGGCCGAAATAAACTGCAAAAATAGTAAGAACGATGATTGATGGACGAATCTGTACATTCGGCCCGAATGGGATGCCGACAAGTCCAGTAATCCCATACAAAGCAGCACCGATGCTTATCGTAACAATTGTCCTTGTTTTAAAGTCAAAAATTCTCTGAAGCATTTCATCACTTGATTTAAGATTGGTAAAACTTAATAAGCAAAATTATAGGGCAGGGAGAGTGATTTTAGGTATCGCAAGATAAAAAATTAGCAAAAGAGATGCAATTTGGGTGTAAATAAAAAAATGATGCCAAGAAGATTAATGTGAGAATATGATATTTTGCTTGAGTTTATGTTATAATTACTTTAGTGATGAAATTTCGATTATAAAATGGAGTACTCCTATGATAAACGCAGTGGTGTCAGGCTTATATTCTGAAGATATTATACCATTTGTTAAAAATTGCGGTATCAGAATTGTTGACAGCAAAACACCTGATGTAGTCATAACATACGGTGGCGATGGTACTCTTCTTGCGGCTGAAAGAGAGTTTCCCGGAATACCCAAGTTCCCAATCAGGGACACGAGAACTGCGCATTTATGCTGCATTCATAGTGTTGAAGATTTAATAAAGAGTTATGTCGGGAATAAACTCGAAAAATCAGAAATGATAAAGATTTCTGCAAAATACAGAGGCAAAGAACTTATAGCCCTTAATGATATCTTTGTTCACAATTGTCAGAGAGTTACTGCCATAAGATACTCAATATCAATTGATGATGAGGTTTATATAAAAGAGGCGGCAAGCGATTCTTTTGGAATAGCTACGCCACATGGAAGTACTGCTTACTTTAAAAGCATCACCGGGACAGTCTTTAGAGTAGGAATAGGTTTGGCTTTTAGTAATTCAAGAGAGCACGAAGATCATGTAGTTATCCCTGAAACAAGCACAATAAATGTAAAAATTCTGAGGGGGCCTGCTATGATGGTTGCAGATAATTCTCCTGAAATAGTAGATTTGGATACTGGCGATTTTATGTCCATATCTAAATCTGAGAATACAACTATGGCTTATGGGCTTAAAGAATTTATGTGTTTAGACTGCCGTAAACTCCGCCATAAGAGAGTCTAGAAGATTCATGCAGGACTATCAGAGCGCTATTCAAAAATTATGCAGTCTTGAGTTTTTCGGAATAAAACTCGGGTTACAGAATCTAGCCGAATTGCTCTCTTTGCTTGGAAACCCTCAAAATAGCTTAAAGTTTATTCATGTTGCCGGGACAAATGGAAAAGGCTCAGTATGTGCAATTTTATCTAAGACTCTAGAGAAGTCAGGATTCAATGTAGGTTTTTTCAGTTCCCCCCACCTTGTTACTATAAGAGAGAGGTTCAGGTTTAATAGCAAGGGAATATCAGAAAGCGAACTTGCAGCGATAATAAATGAACTTTGGCCGCTGATAGATGAACTCTATAAGAAAGACATAAAAATTACTTTTTTTGAAGCTACTGTGGCGATTGCATTAATTTATTTCAAAAGAAGGGAATGTGATTTTGTAGTTTGGGAAACTGGTATGGGAGGCCGTTTGGATGGGACTAATATAGTAAATCCGATTGTGACAGCAATTACGACTATAAATTACGACCATCAACAATATCTGGGGAATACTCTGGAAGATATTGCTTTTGAGAAAGCAGGGATTATAAAAATGGGAATCCCCCTTTTCGTAGGAAAGATACTTAAAAATCCTCTCAATGTGATCAAGAAAAGAGCGGCGGAATTAAACTCAAAGGTATTTTGCTTTGATGAGAATTTGCTTTCGTTCCGAGAGCCTGGCAACAGAGGTATGAACAATTGGAGATTTTCGGTAAATAATGAGCACAATCCTAAAGTGTATGAACTTTCTTTGCCGGGGGAATTTCAGGAAAGGAATATGATTCTGGCTTATTCCATCCTAAAATATCTCTCAATGCAATGCAGTTTTGATTTAACTCTAGCTCTATTAGTGTTGAAAGAAATAAAATGGCACGCAAGGTGTCAGACCTTACCTGATGGGAAAATTCTCGATGGTGCACACAATCAGGAAGGGGTCAATGCACTGGTATCGTCCATTAAGGAGTCCTTTTCAGATTCTAAATTTACTGTTATTTTTGGTTGTCTCGCAGAGAGAAATCCAAAGGAGATTATATTAAAGTTATCAGAAGTAGCAGAAAGATTTATTTTTACTCCTATAAAAACCAGCCGAAAGAGTTATGAACCATTGAAGATTGTCGAGCTAATGAGAAGTGATAAGGCTTTTACTACTGAGGCTTTTGTAGTAAATTCATCCAAAGAGGCCTTGGCGATGGCAGGAAATTCAAAAACTCTTATAGCAGGTTCTTTATATATGGCTGGAGAAATTCTAAGTCAATATTATACTGAAGATGACATTACTATTATTTAGATAAGGATGATTTTGTATTATGAAGAGATTTTTATTTACTCTTGCTTTGTTTGCTATTAGTTTTTGCTTGTTAAACGCGTCTGATCCGCAAGTTCCTGCTACTAATCAACCAGCAAAGAATCAACAACTTTCTGATGATGAAGCATTCAAACTAAAAATTAACGGTTTGATTAACCAGAGAAGGCTACTTTCTATGAATATTTATCAGCAGAGGGTGGAATTAATAAATACAGATTCTAACTTGAGGATAATGCATCAGGCTATTATTGACCTCCATGAAAAAATGGCCAAACAGCTCAATGATAATCCCAAAATTGTCTCTTTGATAGATAAAGGCAAAGATATTGATAAAGCAATTGCTCAGGCAATACAGGATTATCAATCTAAAAAAGGAAGTTCAAAATAATGAGAAATATTATTGTCACAGGTGGATCAGGATTCATTGGCGTAAGTTTTGTTAAAATGTTGCTTCAAGAGACCGATAATGTAAATGTCATTAATTACGATGCTCTTACTTATGCAGGAAATCTTGCTAGTTTAGATGATTGCATAAAGAATCCAAGACACATATTTGTTCATGGAGATATTTGCGATGCTGCCAAACTAGAAGAGACTTTTAGTAAGTATTCTCCTGAGGGTGTGATTAACTTTGCCGCTGAATCGCATGTTGATAGATCTATAAGTGATCCTGATATTTTTCTAAAAACTAATATCCAAGGTACTCTTAATCTGCTTAGGGCTTCGCAAAAGCATTCAATTAAGAGATTTCTTCAGGTGTCAACTGACGAAGTTTACGGTTCATTAGGAGCCACTGGAAGTTTTTCAGAAACAACTAACATCTCTCCGAATTCTCCTTACAGCGCAAGCAAGGCTTCGGCAGACCATTTTGTAAGAGCATTTAATCACACATTTAAAATGGATACTGTAATTACCAGATGTTCGAATAACTACGGGCCCTACCAGTTTCCCGAAAAGATGATTCCTCTTTGCATAAATAATATTCTTAAGGACAAGAATCTTCCTGTCTATGGGGACGGGATGCAAATAAGGGATTGGCTATATGTAAAAGACCATTGTTCCGCAATTTGGGAAGTTTTCAATCATGGTAAAACTGGGGAAGTATATAATATAGGCGGATGTAATGAAAAGGCTAATATAGAGCTAGTTAAGACTCTTCTGAAGATATTGAAAAAGCCTGAATCTCTTATTACTTATGTAAAAGATAGACCTGGGCATGATAGGCGCTATGCAATAGACAATACTAAGATTATGTCCACGCTAAACTGGAAACCATCCGTAACTTTCGAGCAAGGAATAGAGTTGACAGTGAAGTGGTATCTAGATAATAAAAAATGGCTTGAAAGTATCACAAGCGGAACTTATCAGAAATATTACAGCAATATGTACGGTAATCGTTAATCCTAGATTAATAGCCTAAGAGGTTTTTAACCTTAGCCAGAAGTACGGCTTCAATCTCTTTGAAATCGTCTGACTTAATAAAACAGCCTGCTGCAAGTTTGTGCCCGCCGCCAGAGAGTTCTTTTGCTAAGCCATTAACAGGGTATTTGTCGCTATTGGAGCGCAAAGATATTTTGTATCCGTCATTGAGCTTGGCGATAGTTGCGGCAATATATACGCCCTTAATAGTTCTAAGATTGTCTATAATACCTTCTGTTTCTTTATATTTTATACCGTATTTATCGAGTAGTTCTTCGCTTAAATGGATGTAAACAAATCGGCCATCAAAATATGTCTGCATATGGTTTAGGCAGGAATCGGTTTCCAGAAGCATCATGGCAAGAGGTTTGGCAAAATACATATCTTTTATTATTTTGAGATAGTCAGCGCCTAAATCTATTAATGATGCCGTTTTTCTTAAAACCCCGGCATTTGTATTATCGAATCTGAGTCCACCTGTGTCCAGCATGATTCCTATGAGGAGGAAATTTGCAAGGTCGCCGTCTATTAACCATTTTTGATCAGAAGAGATTATATCAAATATGATTTCTGCAGTGGCGCAGGCTTTTGGGTTTACAAAATTAGATGAACCGAAAAGTTCATTATCAGGGTGGTGGTCAATATTAAGAACCGGAATTTTATTCTTAATTTCCTTATCAAATAAAGCAAGCCTGCTATAATTGCCGCAGTCAAGAGCTATGCAGTGATTGTAATCGAAATTGTCTTTGGGTTTAGCAATAAAAGTTCTTGTATTGCTAAGGCTGACATATCTTTCAGGGAGAGTTTCCGCTAAATAAATGTCAGCTTCTTTGCCAAGGTTCAAAAGAGCTTTCTGAAGAGCAAAGGCTGAACCTATTGCATCACCGTCAGGTCTTTCATGAGTTACCAGGATTACATTATCCAAGGTAAGGATATAATCTGAAAGTTCTTTTGGCGAAGCAAATATTTTATTCATGGAATAAATTCCTTAAAGTTCAGTTTTATGCTCCATATCATTAATCATAGATATAACTTTGTCGCCATCTTCAAATCTTTCATCTATGGTGAAATGCAGCACAGGAGTGTATTTAATCCTGATAACAGAGGCAATTGAAGACTGAATGAACGCCCTGTTCTTTTGAATTGATTTAAATATCTCTTTCTTAGGCTCAAGCGGTCCTAGTATGCTTATATAGACTTTTGCAAACTTAAGGTCTGGAGTTGTCTTAACTTCAGTTACTGAGACAAGGCTTCCACTTTTTCTATCAATAATTTTTTCCAGGATGTTAGCTATTTCTCGTTTTAAAAGCTCATTAATCCTTGTCATTCGGATATTTTCTTTCATCTTTTGTGCCTCATTTATTCAATAACTCTTAAAATGCTGTCAAAGGTTTTTTTAAAGAGATGCTTTGTTGAATTCTATATCATAGATGCTAATTAAGTCGTTTTCCTGAAAGTCTAGGAAGTTATTGAGCCTAATACCGCATTCCTGTCCTGCTTTGACCTCTTTTACATCGTTCTGAAACCTTCTCAAAGACTGTACAATACCGGCAAATATAAGCTCTTTATTTCTGTAAATTCTTGCCTTGCCGCCAACTTTTATATAACCTTCTTCGACTAGGCAACCGCAAACTTTAGGTCCCTTGGAAACATCAAAAATTTTAAGAATTTGAGCTTTCCCTAGGTTAACTTCTCTCTGATCAGGAGCAAGTCTGCCTTCAAGAGCGTCTTTAATATCTTCGATTAATTCATAGATAATACTGTATAGACGAATTTCGACTTTTTGCCTTTTTGCCAAGTCATTTACACCTGTGTTGACCTTTACATGAAATCCTACGACTATAGCGTTGGAAGCTGAAGCTAGCATAATATCACTATCGGATATTCCGCCTACTGCTGAATGGACAATATTCACTTTTATTTTTTCGGATGGAAGTTTCTGAAGAGAATCCTTGATTGCTTCGGCAGTACCTTGTACATCAGTTTTTATGATTAAGTTTAGGTCATTTCTTTGATTGTTTTTAATATCTGAAAACAGGTCTTCCAAGGTAGCAGTATTAGTTTTAGTAAGTCCCTTGGATCTGACATCATCAGCTTTTGTGGAAGCTAAGTCTGAGGCAATTTTCTCATTTTTAACTACGCTGAATATTGCTCCGGCATTTGGCACGCCTGATAACCCAACTATTTTAGCTGGAAGGCTGGGACCTACGCTCTTAACTCTTGCACCATTGCCATCTATAAGAGCCTTGATTTTACCGTAGTGCTGTTCACATAGAACTACATCACCAATATTCAACGAGCCATTTCTAACTATTACATTTGCCACTGGGCCATGCCCTTGTTCAAGTTCTGCTTCAAGAACAATACCTTCGGCTGGTCTATTTCTATTGGCCTTGAGTTCAAGTATCTCTGCCTCAAGAAGAATTCTGTCAAGTAACTCTGGTAACCCTTTACCTGTTAGAGCAGAAACTTTTATGACACCGACATCTCCGCCCCATTCTTCACTCGTAAGACTATTTTGCTGCATATGGAGAAGGACTTTATCTGGATCAGCGCTGTGTAAATCTATTTTATTCATTGCTACTATGATTGGAACTTTTGCTGCCTTTGCATGGCTCAATGCTTCAACAGTTTGCGGCATAAATCCGTCATCTGCGGCAACTACCAGGACAACTATATCTGTAACATTCGCTCCTCTTGCTCTCATAGCAGTAAAAGCTTCGTGTCCAGGAGTATCAATAAATACTATAGTCTTGTCTTTGTGCACAATTACAGATGCTCCTGTATGCTGAGTGATGCCGCCGGCTTCGCCTTTTACAACATTGGTTTTTCTGATGGCATCTTGTATTGAAGTCTTGCCGTGGTCAACATGGCCCATAAATGTAACAACAGGTGGTCTTTCTGTCAGATCTTCAGGTTTATCAAGAGATTTTTCGATATTAAGAGCAGATTCAGCTTTTAAGACATGCTCGATTTTGGCTTCTTCTTTATCAGTTTTTCCGATTACTAAAGATAAACCATATTTATCGAATACAGTTTTAGCAACTTTAGGGTCAATAGTCTGATTTATAGAAGCCAGAATGTTCATCTGCATCAAATTCATAATTATTTCAGAGGGTTTTTTCCCAACGGCATCGGCTATCATTTTTACTGTTATAGGCGTCTTAAGGGAAATTTCTTTATCTTCCGGAGTTGAAGTAGTTGCAGAAAGAAGAGGCGCAGTTGCGACTTTTGCGACATCAGTAAGGATAGCTTTAGCTTTAACTTCTTTTGTGGTTTTAGCAGACTTAGAGGGGATTTCTTTGGCAGCTTTGTCAAAGTGTTCGAATGTCTGCTCAAGAAATTTATCTTCAACAAAGTCAGAGGACAATTTTTTCTTGATGCCGATTTTCTTTAATTCTTTTACGGTAATATCAACTGTTAGACCATAATTCTGAGCTATCTCTCCAACAGTAGTAGTATGAATTTCTGCAACCGGCTCTTTCTTAGTTGCCTTTTTAGTATTTAACATAAGTGTATTCCAACTTTAAAAGATTATTGAATAAGGGTTATAAAAGTTAAACAGCTTTCCCTAAAGATTTTAAAATAGTTTCAACTGTTTCTTCTGTAAGGCCATCAAGCGCTAAGAGTTCATTTTTATCAGCAGCTTTTAATCCCTCAATGGTAATGAATCCGTTGCTTGCAAGTACCTTTGCTGTATCTTCCTTTATAGAAAGCGCTTCAGCTAATGATTTTACTGCTTCGTTGAGCTGTTTTTCGAATACTGTTTGAGCTTCTTCGAGTGGCAGGATATTTACTCTGATTCCGATAAGTTGACCTACAAGCCTTGCATTTTGCCAGTTTTTCCCGATTGCGAGTTTAATCTGTTCTTTGTCAACATAGGTATTGGCTGTTTTGTGTTCTTCATCATACTCTACTCTAGCTGGTACTGCCGGCTGTAAAGAATTAGCTATATACTTGGTAATATCTGCATCATATCTGACAATGTCTATTCTTTCTCCACCTAGTTCAGCAGTAATATTTTTCACTCTTGAGCCTCTTAATCCGATACATGCTCCAATAGGGTCAACTCTTTGATTGTGGCTTATTACTGAAACTTTGGCTCTTGATCCTGGATCTCTTGCTACGCCTTTGATTTCTACAGTGCCGTCAGCTATTTCAGAAACTTCTCTTTCAAAAAGTCTTTTAAGGAAATTCTTGCTGGTTCTAGTGAGAATCAAACTTGGTCCTGAGCCAGTGGTATTTATTTCAGCAAGCAGAGCATTGACTCTTTCACCCATGATGAAATTGTCTCCGGGTATCTTGTCTTGTATAGATATTACGCCTTCTGCTTTCTGGAAGTCCAAGATGACATTTCCTGCTTCAAATCTTCTTACAACACCGCTAACAATATGATCGAGCCTATCTTTGAAATCTTCATAAACTCTAGCCTTTTCAGCTTTTTTTAGGTGTTGAAGCATGGTTTGTCTTGCAGTTTGAGCGGCTATTCTGCCGAAGTCGCTTTTAGGTATATCTTTCGAGACAATATCCCCGACTTTTACATCTGGGGAGATTTTTAGGGCTTCCTCGATATTCATGTATTCGCCCTGGGTTGGCTTTTCTGATACCACGAAATCGACATAGGCGTTAATTAAACCAGTATGCCTATTGACCTTCACCCTTATTTCTTTCCCGTATTCGATGCTTTTTCTTCCTGCGGAGGCTAGAGATTTTTCTAAAGCTTCGATAAGTTCATCGCGGCTTATACCTCTTTCCTGTTCTACATATTCCAATAGACTAAGAAGCTCGTTTGCAGCCATTTTTATGCTCCTTTCTTAGTTTCGTTAAGAATACTAAGTTTAAAAAAAATAAGTGGGTTGGACTACCACCCACTGTGCTAAATTAATTTAATCCAATTGTAGCGTTAAATATAACGATGCTCATTTTCATTACAATGACAATAGAACTTGATTTTTTCATTTTTAATGCGATAATACACAACTTAAAGTTTTTAAAAGCAACAAAATTAGATAGTTAAATAGTTTAATAACAAAAACAAAAGGAAAGGTTTAATAGGAAATGGCAACAACTAATACTGGCTTGAAAAGAGCTAAAACAAGTGAGAAAGCAAGAGTTAGAAATAAAACATGCAAAGCGGCGATCAAAACAATTGAAAAGAGTTTTAGAAGCTCTTTGGAGAAAGATGCTGTGGTGGCTGATGTTAATTTTAAAAAAGCTTGCTCCAAGTTGGATAAGGCTGCAAACACAGGCAAAATCCATAAGAATAAAGCTAATAGAAAAAAATCCCGCTTGGCAAAAGTTTTAAATACTGCTCCAAAAGCAAAGTAATTTCATATACTGCTACTTCGGGCCTAAACTGCAAAATTTAGGCCTTTTTTTATTTAGCCAGCAAATTGGTGCTTTATGATAGATTTTCATTCGCATACGAATTTAAGTTATTGTTCGGATAGAGATTTGGATCTGAACTGGTATGTGGAATGCTTGAAACAAAAAGATGAAATGGATGCTGTGGCGATTACAGACCACGGAATGGCTATTTATTTCCCGGATTTAGTTGCTTGGGCATGGGAATATGTGCGGGACGGGAAAGTTTTTGATAAATACAAAGACGCGGGTAATGAGAAACTGGAATCTTACATAAGCAATCTATCAAAGTACAAAAATAAAAATATCCATTGCGGTCTTGAAGTAGAGATGTCGCAAGATGGAAAGCTAATTTATGATACATACTACAGGAATAAACTCAAACCGCTAATAGGAAGCGTTCATTATCATTTTATAACAAAAAAGTATGGTTTTTCTGAGAACGAAATAGTTGAATTCTGGCTTGATCACAATAAAAAACTGGTAGAATCTGGTATTGATATACTTGGACATCCGCTCAGATGGATAGCAACTCATGCTGCTATAGATGATGCTATGATTGATAAAATTGTGGAAATGGCAGATATGAATGGAGTTGCAATTGAGATCAATAGCCATAATATGACTAACTCCATATATGAAGCAGATAAGCGAATGCTCTGTATTGCTATGGATAAGGGAGCTAAGGTTTCATTCGGTATTGATGCTCATAAGAAAATTCAGGTAGGAAAGTTTGATTATCATAGGAAATTACTTAAGGATTGCGGTGTAACCTTGGCAGATTTAAACCTACTAACTCTCAAAGATTTAGGTTTATGAAGAAGTTTTATTATAAATTCCTAACTATCTATGTTTTAATTTTATCTGTAATATTATCAGCCTGTGATAATGACAATAACTCAGATGGAAGACATCCAATTTATATTAAAGCCGAAAACTTTTATACAGAAGGAAATACTCAGGAAGCCTACAGATATTATGAAAAATACATCCAGCTTAGACCAAACTCAGCCAAGGCGAGCTATAAACTTGCGCTGATCTCTCAGGATAAAGGTGATTATGTTAAAGCTATTTACTACTATGAAAAATATCTTGCATTAGAACCTGACTCAAGTGATAAAGAAGTTATACAGAAATGGATAGAAGCTTCAAAACTATCTTTGGTAAAAGAGATAACTAAGGATACGAAGCCTCCGATTTTCCAGTCTGTTGATTCTTCGATTGTGGTTGATTCTGAAATTGCTGAATTGAAACAAAAAAATGATGAGTTAAACAGGCAATTGATTTCGCTTAAAGAAAGCGATATATCTGTCGATACTTCGAAGGGAAAAGGAAAACTGGAAGAGTCTCGTGTCGCGCCTGCGAAGAACGACAAAATTTATATTGTTCAAGAAGGTGACAATCTCTATAAAATCTCCAAAAAATTCTATAGCTCGACCAAGTATTACAAACAGATTATTGATGCTAATGAAGATAAACTAAAAGGAACTTCTTCAATCAGAGCTGGTGATAAGTTAATCATCCCGCAACTTAAAAAGACAGAGTAGGATTTAAAATGCGAATTCTTAAAAAATCAGCAATTATTTTACTCCTCGCATATTTTTCTGCAATTTCGTTTCTTTATGCTCAAAATCTTCCAATGGGTTTTGTTTACGCTGAAAAAATTATTCCAAATATAGTTTTTGAACCAAGATATTATTCGGATAATAATTTCACAGGCAGAAGAGTTGACGGTTATTTGTCTCCCAAATGTATAATGACTGCAAAATGCGCTATTGCCTTGAAAGGCGTTCAGGATGAATTGAATGCTCAAGGGATGAAACTTAAAATATTTGACGCATACAGACCTCAGGCTGCTGTGGATTGCTTTATCAGATGGGCTTATAACATTGATGATCAGAAGAATAAAGCCATTTATTATCCGGAAGTTGACAAGAGAAACCTTTTCAGGGATGGGTATATTGCTTCTCCATCAGGGCATTCAAGGGGAAGCACAGTGGACTTAACTATTCTTAAACTTGGCAAAGATGGAAAGTGTTCCGAAATTGACATGGGAACATGTTTTGATTTTTTCAGCACTAAAGCCTGGCCTTTGAGTAAAGATGTTACCGCTGAACAGCACAATAATAGGATGCTTCTTCAAAAGATAATGATTAAAAAAGGTTTTGTTCCTTATGACAAAGAATGGTGGCATTTTACATTGAAAGAAGAGCCCTTTTCCGATACATACTTCAATTTTCCAGTTCAGTAATAATACCTTATAAACAAGGACAAGAAGAAATGAGCGCGCAAATATCCAGAGCTAGTTATATCTCGAGAAACATCGGCGACTTTTCCAAAGAATTCGAGATTGATGGAATCAGATATGCCAAAGTTGACGACTTAAGATATGGGACAAACCCTCATCAGCCTGCGGCATTTTATAAGCCAGTTGGCTATTCGTCGCCGGTTGGTAGCATTGAAATCCTAAAAACAGGAAAGAGCGGTCTCTCTCAAACAAATCTGGAAGATATTTCATATTCTCTGAATATTGTAAAGTTTTTTGATATGTCTGCCTGCGCCGTTATGAAACATGTCAACCCAAGCGGCGTAGCTCTGTCTTACAATAGCGAGACAGTCAGAGAAGTTTATATTAAAGCAAGAGATTGCGATCCGAGAGCCGCCTTTGGGAGTACGATTGGTTTTAATTGTCATATAGATTTCGGCGTAGCCGAAGAGATTATGTCAACCTTTGTCGAGTGCGTAGTGGCTCCTTCGTATTCAGATGAGGCATTGGCTGTATTTAATGATTCGACTCGCTTTAAGATAAACAGCAGTATCAGGATTATTAAATGCGAAAATCTCTCAGAGTTGCCGAAATTCGTCGGAGAAGCAGACAAAAGACACAGGACTATGAAAACTCTTGCGGATGGTTCGATTGTTATTGCCGAACCTCTCCTTACAAATCTCAGAAGCATAGAAGATATTCGTACTGCTGAGGCTGAAAACACCCGATCAGGGAGACAAATGTCTCTTTATAAGCCTTCAGCTGAGCAGCTACAAGATCTTTTGGCTGCTTGGTATGTAAATATCAATGTCCGTTCAAATGGAGTCGTTATATTTAAGAATGGTGAAACTCTTTCTGTTGGAACAGGCGAACAGGACAGGGTAGGGGCAGTTGAGCAGGCAATTGTGAAGTTTAAACAGAAATATCAGGGCAAACAGTCAATTGAAGACTCAGTGATGTCAAGCGACGGCTTCTTTCCGTTCCCTGATGCAGTGGAAGTTGCTGCAAAAGCTGGAGTTAAAGCAATAATTGCTCCAGCTGGTTCATTAAGTGACGCTGATGTTATAAAAAGAGCAAATGAACTTGGCATAGCCCTTACTTATGCTCCAGAACGCATCTTCTCCCATCACTAAAACTACTATTACTAATTTGCTATGAAGCACCACTCGTCACCTTTGACTTTCAGAACTTTAACTACATTATACTGTTTAAGGCTGTCGGAATAAGGCGCAAGGATGCAGACATTCTTGTCGGTCATAACTTTAGCTAGATCTTTTTCATATTGCAAAACGGGCACATCTTTGTAAAGGTAGTAGTTAACTGCTCCGCGCATGTATTCTGCATTAGAGTAGAGATAGAGCTGTTTGCCTTTGAGGTCAGATTTGTCGTAATATTTAAAGATAGAGATACATGTGTATTTCTTATTGTAAGCGAAAGCGACAATCAGTCCGGCTGTAACGAATCCGACGAGCAATAAAGCGCTTGCGTATAGAGTTATCTTCTTCCAATTTAGCTTGTTTAGAAATTCGGTTTTCCTGATCAGGTTTTCAATGAGAAGTGCCATTATCACAGCGGCGCCAGGGTAGAGCGGGAGAAGATAGACGGGTCGTTTACCTGTTGATAAGCTGAATAGAATAAACGGAAAAATAATCCAGCAAAAGAAGAGACGATTGTCTCTATTGAACGAAAATTTAACTTTCTTGTAGATCATGAAAACTACGATAAATCCGAGAATAACAGTCCAGGGAAGGAACTGTTCGGGAAGTTTTTCCAGATAATACCACATTGGGTTTTCGTGTTCATTATAGGTTCCAAAGAATCTTCCGAATGTATTGATTACTGCTACAGTATGGAGCGCGTCATATCCGAATTTTTCATATAGTCGAAGCATCCATAGACCGACTGGAATAAATGACAAAATAGAGCAGATAAACAAGGCCATCCATGATTTGAGGTAGAGAGACTTATTTAGTATAGATTCGATAAGAAGCCAAAAGAAAAGAGCGCAGGAAGGAATAGCCAGACCAAGAAGAGATTTGGTCATTATCCCGAAACCAAATGATAAGATAAGAAGTAGAATCCAGACGAATATTCTAGAGAATTTTTCCTTGTTTGCAAATGAAATGTGAATGGTATAAAAAGCGTATATCGAGACTACTATGAAGAAAGTCAGCATCATGTCAACTAGACAGCGGTTGCCTACCGACCAGAATTGCCCGGTGGTTGTTACGATAATCCCTGCCATGAGAGCGGTGATGGGTTCGTGCCCCATTTTTCTGACTAAAGCAAACACCAGCAGAGCTGAAAAAATGGCGGCTATGGCTGATGAAAATCTTGAGGCAAAGAGAGTTTTTCCAATAACTTCGTAAGAGATTGCAGTAGTCCAGTAATATAGCGGTGGATATTCGAGAAACTCTTCGCCATTCAGATATGGCATGGTGAATTCGCCAGTTCTTGTCATGTTGGCTGAAATGCCCGCCACGCGGGTTTCGTCAGTTTTCCAGAGTTCTTTGAATCCGATGGCGCTCAGGTAGATAACAGCTGAAAATATAAGCAAAATTATTAAACATTGTTTAGTAGTGAAAATTTTTGAACTCAATTTTTTGTCTCCTTTTTTTAGTCAAGTGATGAATCGTTAAGGATTTGTTCGAACTCAATAGATTTTAATTCATTCATAATCCGGTTATATGCTTTAGGTGTGCCTGTTCTTTTGCCGCCGAGTTCTGGGTTTAAAATCATAGTAGCATGATTGAGGTGTTTTATGTACTTAATGAGCTCCTTTGATTGTAAGAATAGCATTTCGTATCCGGCGCCAACAAGTTTTTTGTGCAGAACTCTGCCAGCGGTGTCATTCCCATCGAAGAAACAAGTATTGCACTTTCTAATTGCATCTGTTCTGTAAAGAGCGCAATGACTCCTGAGGTAAAGGTAATTATCTCCAACACCCTCAATTTTATGATTTTTTTTACGAAGGATTTTAGTCTGAATGAATGTTTCAATAGATTTAGCAAATTCTTTGAGAGGAGACATTTGTTCAAGTTTCCAGCTTCCGACACCTGCAATTTTGTCAGATGCCTCAATTTTGTCGAGGAGAAAGTCGAGCCAATTATCGTTTATGACAAAAGTATCGGTGTGTATCGAGAGAACAAATGGTGTGTCAACCTGTGATAGCCCCATGTCCAGAGCTCTTGCGTGCATCGGGGCAGGGTCTTCTTTTTGAGTAAATTTGCGTTCTATGAGGTTAATCCATTTGACCGAACGCAGATATTCAAGAGATTCATCGGCTGAATTATTATCTATGGCGATGACTTTTATTCTGTTCAGGTCGGTATGCTTCTTTATAAGTCTCAGGCAGAGTTTTGTCAGTTGCAATGTTTTATACTGAGGAATGAGAATTGTAAGCTTGGGTAAAGAATTAGTTTTTTCATTCATATGGCCAGCCTCGATAAATTTTGGAGTGTTTTCTATATATTCTAAAAGAAGTATTGGTTAATACTATTAACTTTTGAATATTTTTGAGATAGAATTCTGCTAATTGCTACTCTTGTAATGCGATAATAATGGGGGTTTAAGTGAGCTATCTCAAAAGAGGCTTTTATTTTTTGGGTGTATTATTCTTGTCAATTATTTTAAGCGGGTGTTACAGCGAGCAATTTGGCTACCCGTCTGATGGTTCGCCGATGACAAAAGCGGCTCTTACCCCTTTTGTCAATAAGACTGTTGAGGTACTTCCATTTAAGGACTCCAGACCGGCTGATTCCAATACCAATATGTATGTGTTGTGGCTTATTCCTCCTTTTCCTTATGGTTACGGCGTTTATGAGCGGCCCGAGAAAGCTGATTTTTTTACTTCGATAAGCGATTTTAAGTTTGATCCTGCAAAAGACCTTGCCAGAGCAGCTTCGACAAGTTTTCAATTATCCAACATATTCAATAATGTTCTGTATAGTAATGCTCCCGGAGATCACAAAGCAGACTATACAATGAGCGGCGAAATCCACTCTACTCAATACACCGGCAGAAGATTTTCCTACTGTTCATCGTTTTTTACTGTCATTTACTGGACGCTTGGAGCCCCTTTGGGAACATCATATAACCGTGTGGCATTGACTGTGTTTCTAAAAGATAAGAGCGGAAATGTCATTTGGCAGTATTCGGGAGACAAGGATGATTACACAGTTGACTGGATGTATAATCCTTACGATGATTGCAGTATGTATCCTGAGTTAACGAACCAGATATTAAATGAAGCTGTTATGGACTTATATAACAGGGCATTAGCAGATCCTAAACTGTTGAACTAAAAGTATTTTATAAAGGGAGATATATGAGCAAAGTGAGCAAGATTGTTGGTGTCGTCTGCATTTCTCTAACTTGTCTAGGAGCAAGCGCTGATGAAACTAAAATCCCAATAATTGTTGGGCATCGTGGCGCAAGTGCCTACTTACCTGAGGATACGCTAATTTCTGTAGCAGGCGGGTATCTTCAGTATCCTGATTACCTCAAGTTTGACACTTCGATGACCAAGGACGGCAAGATTGTAATCGCTCACGATATTTATCTTGATTACAGCACGAATATAAAAGAAATTTATCCGAACATGGCTAGAGCAGACGGGCATATCTATATTAACGACCTGACGCTTGACGAGATTAAGAAACTGACGGCTCGCGAAAGGACGAAGGCAGACTTTATCACACCTGCATATCCAGACCGCTTTCCTGTCACTGACGCATTGCCAATCGGTGTTCCTACTTTGGATGAAATGCTTATACTCATTAGAGGGTTAGATAAAAGCACGGGGCATAATATCGGGGTTTGCATAGATCTGAAAGGGCCGGGGCAGTATGCAGACAAGGGGCATGAGTTCGCTAAAACGCTTCTGGAGGTTCTTGCCAAATACGGTTACAAAGATGCAAATTCCAAATGCTATGTAAACTCTTTTGATCCAAAGATTTTGAAATATATAAAATATGACCTGCATTCCAATATCAAGTTGGTCCAGTCAGTCTATGACAATGTACCTGAATGTCCTGATGTGGATTACAGTAAGATGTTGACCAAGGAAGGATTAAAAGAAATTTCGACTTATGCTTGCGGTGTAGATCCGGCATTTAAGCTCATATTTATTGATTATGGTAAGAGCAAGGATTTTCAACCAAACGATGTTGTCAGGCTTGCCCATGATAATGGTTTGATAGTCAGGGCATGGACGCTCAGAAAGGAAGACCTTCCAGCTGGAGTTACTTACGATGAGCTCTGCGATGCTCTCTTCAAGAAAGCCAAAGTTGATGCCGTTCACACAGATTCCCCAGATTTGGGTGTAAATTATGTAAAAAGCAATTTCAAAAAATTCTCAAAATAAAACAAAAAAAGAATAAGGAGTTTGATTAAATGAGTAATTCAAAATTAGTGCAGTATCCAGACGGTTATCTGGATAGAACCCCGATTTTTCAATTCATATTGCTGTCTATTCTTTTCCCATTATGGGGAGCTGCGGCAAGCTTGAACGACATTCTTATTACTCAGTTTAAGAGCGTTTTTGCCCTGAGCGATTTTGCCACCGCACTAGTTCAGAGCGCATTTTACGGCGGATATTTTATTGTCGCAATTCCTGCATCGCTGGTTATCAAGAACGCTACTTATAAAGTTGCCATTATTACAGGTCTTTTATTTTATATTATCGGGTGCGGGCTCTTTTTCCCTGCTTCGAAAATGGCGACATACACGATGTTTCTTGGAGCTATTTTTGCCATTGCAATCGGCTTGAGTTTTCTTGAAACTGCCGCTAATACTTACAGCTCAATGATAGGGCCCAAAAAATATGCTACGCTCCGGCTTAACATAAGCCAGACATTTCTTCCTTTCGGTTCACTCATAGGTATCTTCCTTGGAAAGTATCTTGTGTTCCAGAAAGGTGAAAGCCTCCATAGTCAGATAGCTCAGATGTCAGGTGAACAGCTCAGATTGTTCAAACTCCAGAATCTGCAGCATACCCTTGAACCTTATATGTATATCATTATGGTGCTGGTGATTGTGGCTATCATCTTTCTATTCACTAAATATCCAAAGTGCAAAGTTGAAAAGGTGTTGCATGACAAGCACGAACTGCATCCAGGGACAGCGGAAACTCTCCGCTACCTTAGCACCAACAAGCGTTTCTGCAGAGGTATCGTAGCACAGTTCCTCTATGTAGGAATGCAGGTTGCTGTGTGGTCATTTACAATCCGCCTGGCTCTGAATATCGACAAAACAATCAATGAGCGCGAAGCTACTAACTATATGCTCTACAGTTTTGTAGCATTTTTTGTGGGTAAGTTCATTGCCAACTTCCTAATGACGAAACATAAACCAGTAAAGGTACTCTTCTATTATTCACTGGTAGGTTCGCTTTTGGTTCTGTATGTGATGTTTGTTCCGAATATTTCTGCTGTTTACGCTGCAATTCTTCTGAGCGTGCTCTTTGGCCCGTGCTGGCCGACAATTTACGCAGAAAATCTTGCCGTTATTGATAACAAATACACTGAAATAGGCGGTGCTGTGATAGTTATGTCTATTGTTGGCGGCGCAGTCATTCCCGCAGTTCAGGGCTTTATATCTGATGCATTCCATTCAATGCAGCATGCTTTTGTCGTGCCGCTTTTCTGCTTCCTTTTCATAGGTTACCATTTCTACCGGGAAATGAAACAGTCTAAAGTACAAGGAGATAATTAATCATGAATGGAAGAATTGAACTGCAGCGTGAGTATTTCACAAAGCTTCCTACTGTAATTTATGAAAGCCCAGACTTTAAGGCTACGATGTTCCGTTACAATTCTGGAGTCGAAGGCCTCGAAATCAAAAACTCCAGAGGCAGGATTGTAGTCTTGCCTTACATGGGGCAGATGATCTGGGATCTTGAATTTGACGGCGTGGACATGAAGATGAAGGGCATGTACAACGAGCCAAAAAAATGTAGCTGTATTATAGATACTTACGGATGCTTTGCGTATCACGCAGGCCTAGTAAGAAATGGATGTCCAAGCCCGGAAGACGACCATGTGCTACACGGCGAAATGCCCTGCGCAGATATGGATAAAGCCTGGCTTGAGATAACTCCAGACAGCGTCAAGATAACTGGAAGTGTAGAGTATGTAAAAGGTTTCGGTCATCACTATTTAGCTCATCCGAGCGCTACGATATTTGCAGGGAAAACACATATTGAAATAGGTATGGATGTCAAGAACCTTGCGAGCGTTTCGATGCCGTTGCAGTATATGTGTCATACAAATTACGCATATTTTGCAAATGCCACGCTTACACAGAATATTCCTGATTCTGGAATCGTTCTTCGCCAAACAATTCCTGCTCATGTCAAACCCACTCCGAAATGGCTTGAATTTAATAAAGAGCTTCTTGAAAGCAAAGTTCCCATTAAAGTTTTGAACAGGCCAGAGATGTATGATCCTGAAATAGTTTTCTTTGCTGACAGAATAGACCAGTATCAGAAGAGAGCGCATTTCGAAATGGCTGCACCTGATGGCACAACTCTCTTTGCTGAGTTCGATACGGCTGATCTCAAGTATGCAACGCGCTGGATTTTATATAACGGTGACCAACAGGTAGGAGCATTTGTTCTTCCTGCCACATGCCGTCCGGAAGGATTCCTTGCCGCTCAAAAGGCAGGAACTTTGATCATGCTGCGACCAAATGAGCAAAAGTCATTTAGGGTTATATCAGGAAAGAAATAAAGGGTATAAACCATAAATATAATAAGGAGATTTAAATGGTAATTATTGCCTCGTATCTATTGGCAGTAGTCATGTGTTTAATCACCATGATGTGCTGGGGGTCATGGGCTAATACTCAGAAACTCGTGAGTGGAAAGAGTTGGCCATTTCAGTTATTCTACTGGGATTACTCTATTGGCGTATTCATCATGGCTCTGATTTTTGCGTTGACTATGGGCAGTTTTGGAGCAGGCGGCCGCTCATTTTTTGCAGACTTTGCGCAAGCTTCAGGAGGAGCGCTCTTTTCTGCTTTCATAGGAGGAGTAATATTTAACTTATCCAATATTCTGCTTGTTATAGCTATAGAAGTAGCAGGGCTTGCAGTTGCCTTTCCAATTGGCGTAGGTTTGGCCTTGGTGATAGGTGTAGTCTCAAACTATATTCCTGACCCGGTTGGAAATCCTTTAGTGCTATTTCTGGGCGTAGGTTTGGTTGTCGTTGCGATTATTTTATCAGCAATTGCATACAAAAAACTACAGTCTAACCAGTCAGCACAATCCTCCAAAGTTGTTAAAGGCGTTGTAGTATCTCTTCTTGCAGGGATACTGATGGGTACCTTTTTCCGTTTCGTAATGGCTTCAATAGGCACATCTGACTATGCAAATCTTATTCCAGGTAAATTAAGCCCTTATACCGCCATATTAGTATTCAGTTTTGCCATCCTCATATCATCGCTTCTATGGAACACAATCAATATGTACAAACCAATAGTAGGGGCGCCATGTAAATATTCTGAATACATATCCAAAGGTTCGCCTTATATACACTTTGTTGGGATACTTGGCGGAGTTATCTGGTGTATAGGAAATGCATTTAGTATTATAGCTTCAGGAGCTGCAGGACCGTCTATTTCATACGGACTCGGACAGGGAGCTACGCTGATTGCGGCAATATGGGGAGTGTTTATCTGGAAGGAATTCAAAAATGCTCCAAAGGGAACAGGCAAAATTCTCGGAATGATGTTTGCCGGATATGTAATTGGTCTAATTTTAATAATAGTTTCCAGATACGCTTAATAATCAAAACTTAAAGGGAGGATTTGAAATTATGAACAAACCAAAAATATGCGTTGTAGGATCCTGCAACTATGACATGATTGCCTATACAGACCGCCTGCCGAAGCAAGGCGAAACTATTATGGGTAATGACTTCAAGATGGGATTCGGCGGGAAAGGCGCAAATCAGGCAGCAGCAGCAGCTAAACTAGGCGCCGAAGTAACAATGGTTGCCAAACTCGGAGAAGACATATTTGGCAAACAAACAATGGAGAACTTCAAGAATCTGAATATCAATTCAAAACATGTCTATTTTACAGACAAGGCTTCGTCAGGTGTTGCTCCTATATGGGTTGATAAAAACGGTCATAACTCCATTATCGTAGTTTCAGGCGCTAATGACCTGCTGACAGTCGAAGAAGTTGAAGCCTCCAGAAAGGCAATTGCCTCTTCAAAGATTCTCATCTGTCAGAATGAAGTTTCTTTGGAAGTAACAAAGAAAGCTCTTCAAATAGCTAGAGAAGAAGGTGTAATTACTATCTTCAATCCAGCTCCGGCTCCGACAGTTGAACTTTCCAATGAGTATTTCGAATTGACAGATATTTTCTGTCCAAATGAAACAGAAGCTGAACTTCTCACACATAGAACAGTTAAGACTCTTGAAGATGCCGTAGATGCCGGCAGAGCTTTGATAAAGAAGGGCGTCAAGAAAGTTCTTATGACTCTCGGATCCAAAGGTTGTCTTTTTGTTGATGCAAAAACATATAAGCATATTCAGGGAGTTGAGGTTAAGGCATTTGACACGACAGGCGCAGGCGACTGCTTTATCGGAAGTTTCGCATATTTCCTTGGCGCAGGATTGAGCGAAGAGGAAGCGGCCCGCAGAGCATGTGTGGTAGCATCAGTCAGCGTTCAGCATCCTGGAACACAGACAAGCTTCCCATTAGCAAAAGATCTTCCAGCAAACCTCTTTGTTTTCTAAGTGCACATCTAAATTGGCTATGCTAAGTGATTCAAACGAAGACAAACTCCTATTCGCCGTTAGCCTCATAAGGCACGGCGATAGGGCTCCTTTTGCAAGACTTGACGGTATAACAGTAGATGATTACTGGCCCAATGGCATCGGGGAGCTAACTCCTGAAGGTATGCATCAGGAGTATCAACTTGGGAAAAAGCTAAGAAATAGATATATAGAAACTTATCAACTACTTTCTTCAGAGTATAAGCAAAACTCAATATACGCTCTATCTACACCCTTCACCCGAACCATTATGAGTGCTCATTGCTGTTTAACGGGATTATATCCTCATGGTTCAGGTTGCAGGCTTCGTAACGGCGCTTTTGCCCTTCCAGACGGATATCAGCCGATTCCGGTTTTTACTATTGGAGCAGGAGAGAAGAATATTATCAATCCTGAATCTTCAGGCATAGATCATTTTCGGCGACTGATAAATGAAGAATCCATGAATCAGCGCTCATGGATTGATAAAGGAAAAGAGCTTGAAGATGATTTCAAAAAGTGGAGCGAAATATTAGGAATTGAGATAAACAGTATTTACGATATGATGCTTCCTGGCGATACGATTTTCTGCATGTCCCAAAATGGTTTACCTATGCCGGACGGTCTTACTAAAGAAGATGTTGAAAAAATCATAGAAATTTATCTCTACATCTGCGTTACAAGAATCTCTCCTGAAGCATTTAAGAATTTCATGGCTGAAGGTTTTATCTCTAAGTTAAACACAGATTTTCAGCATGTTGCCCAAGGGAAACAGAAATATAAATATTTGCTTTATTCAGGGCACGACATATCCATTGTAGCTATGATGAATGCGCTTGGATGCGCTCCTGATCAGAACCCGCCTTACGCTTCGCATCTTGATTTCGAACTTTATAAGAAGAATTTAGATTTCATTGTAAGAATATTTTACAACGGCGATGCTGTTGAGTTCCCTAAAGGAAGCGGAAAGAGTTCTTATCCTCTCAGTGAATTCCAAGAATTTATCTCTCCATTTGTCCAGAAGTAATATCAAAAGATAAAGCCGACTCTTTCGGGTCGGCTTTATTTATAAAATCAGGAATTGATTAATCCTGAGTAGCCGGAGCTGAGATGTTTCCCGTTACTAGGCACGCCCAGCTTAAGATAGCTGAGTTGGAAGCAGTGTAGAAACCATATGTTGCATAAATAGCGCTACCCCAGTTGCCTTGAGCTTCCGAAGGTAAAAGGTTTACATTCTGTACCGGGTCGCTTATGTCTCTGACAGCTCCCAGTGTTACTCCAGGGTAATTGGCCTGAACATATCTGAAAATTTCTGCATCATCCATTTCGATGAAAGCGTATTTGCCGTAGAGGTTGTCATTAGTGCCTGTCAGAAAAGCGGTACCAGTCAATAAAGGTATAGGAGTCTGGTATGTATAATCGCACATTGGGGATGGATATACCTGCATCAATAAATTATCAGGGTCCAATTGTCTAAGAGTAAAATTGTAGGTATAAGAACTATTGAATTCAGTAACTGTGGCGGCTAAATCATCTGCTGTTACAGGTACAGTTGTAGAAAGAGCCAGAGCCTGGCTTAAATTTGGACTTGGCTGCCAGTTGCTTGTGTAAGTAGGCCAATTTGAGTCTGGCACTATTGACGAATCTGTCTGATAAGATGCACTTGTTACTGCCATACTTGTTCCCAATGTTTGGAATACACTTGCTCCGCCGGCCGTTCCAGTAGTTACAAAGAGTTTTGGGCTTACATTCTTCATGACTAATTCGAGCATCTGATCGAATGGCACCTGTCCTTCTGATTTAATATCAAGATGTATTCCTGCTTTAACAAGACAAACTGTTACATCTGGAGTTAAATCTACATAGCAATATTTGAACCAGTAATATGCTCCTTGAGGAAGTTGTTCAGTACCTTTGTAACTGGCCCAATGGGTGGACCATCCGCTTGTGCTGGTGGCAGAAGTATATTGCATAGGTGTCTGGGATGAGCAGAATACATGATCCAATGCGGCCCATTCAGCGTTAGTCCAAACAATCAAAGCTCTATCGCATTGCCTGAGAGATTGATCTTGTGACAATACTGGAATCTGAGCGCCATTAGCTGTCCAGTCAATGACAGGAAGCGGCGGCGGGTTTTTCAGAGCTGGAGTGAATGAACCCATTGAGTATGGCGCAAATGCTACGAGAAGTAGCGTCATTACCATTAGTTGTATTACTTTTTTAAAAGTGTTCATGACTTGTTGTCTCTCCTTATGCGTTGTTCTTATTAAAGTGGATAATTAGAATTTTTAACATAAAAAAAACTTTTTTCAATAGCTCAAGAAACAGTATTGAAAAACTGAATTTATCCGAAACAAGCGGCGACAAGTTAGATGTGTTAATCTATATTGAAGGGATTTTTGGTTATTCAATATTTAGGAAAATATATTTCTGACAGGGAGATTTATGGCATTATCACAGAAACTTGAATCGCGGCATGTGAGCATGATCGCTATCGGGGGTTCAATAGGAACCGGTATATTTTTAGCCAGCGGTTATTCAATTTCAGTCGGCGGACCTGGCGGAGCTCTTTTTGCGTATGCGCTGATGTCGATTATCGTTTACTTTCTTATGACAAGTCTAGGAGAATTAAGCACCTACAAACCTAGTTCAGGCTCTTTCTGCGAATACACCACTTTGTATGTCGGTAAATCATTTGGTTTTGCCATGGGGTACAATTACTGGCTTAACTGGGCGATCACTATTGCGGCGGAAATATCAGCGGCTTCGCTTGTGATGGGCTATTGGTTTCCGGATATAAATGGCGTCTGGTTTTCCGTAGTTTTCTTTATTCTGATTTTTCTGTCAAATATTTTCTCTGTTCGTGTTTACGGCGAAGTCGAGTACTGGATGTCATTTGTAAAAGTGTCTGTAATTATAGTTTTTATAGCGCTTGGTATTTTTGCCATTTGCCATGAACCTACATTCGGCGTTAACCGCTGGACTGTAGGTGATGCGCCGTTTCATAAAGGATGGCTCGGGTTTATAACCGTTTTTCTATTTGCCGGTTTCTCTTTTCAGGGAACTGAACTTGTCGGTGTTGCTTCTGGAGAAACAAAGGATCCGGAAGTGACTATACCAAAAGCCATCAAGATGGTTTTCTGGCGTCTAACTCTTTTTTACATCCTCTCTATAGCGATAATAACTTTGCTCATAAACTATTCTGATCCTCGCCTGGCTTCGCAGGATAATGTAAGCATGAGTCCATATACTCTCATTTTTCAGACATATCTATCACATCACGCAGGAGATATAATTAACTTCATAATCCTCACTGCCCTGATTTCTGCGGCAAATGCAAGTATGTATTCTTCGACAAGAATTTTGTGGTATCTTGGACACACCGGACAGACGCTTGACCTATTTAAACTTGTCACAACCAAGAAGGTGCCTATTCCTGCATTGCTTGCTACTAGCGTTGTAGGTGCCTCAGTTTTCATTTCTTCATTTATAGGCAATGGAGCATTTTTCAGTTACATCGTTCAGATTTCGTCTCTTGCAGGATTTCTTGCATGGTTTGGAATAGCTCTAAGCCATTATAAATTCAGAAAGAATCATCTGGATAAACTTGGCGGGGAAAAGATTCTCAAGTACAAAGCGAAGTTCTATCCATTTGCCCAGATCTTTTCGATGATAATAATAGCTTTCGTCATTATCGCTCAGTTTATAACTTTTGGCGAAAACTATAAATTTCTCGACTTCATAGCCGTGTACTCTGCAATAATAGTCTTTATCATCCTATATGGCGGGCACAAAATCTATACAATATTAAAAAAGTGAATTTCAACTTTTCACTATTCACTGGGTCGATCGACCCTTTAGTTTTTCACTAGCCAAGCTTCACGAATCCCGAGCCACGAGTCCCTATCAAGCTCTGGGGTGAAAGGATTTGATTATGTTCCTCAATCGGCTCTGATCCACATGAGTGTAGATCTGAGTGGTACTGATGTCGGCATGACCTAACATTTCCTGTATTACCCTCAAATCTGCTCCATTCTGCAGGAGATGACTTGCGAATGAATGCCTGAGCGTGTGTGGATAGATATTTTTTTTGATTCCTGCGAGTTTAGCGGCAGATTTAACAATATTCCAAATCATCGCTCGAGTGAGTATTCTGCCATTGTGCGAAACAAATACTTTCGGCTGGCTTGTATTTTCTTTAAGCAATTCGGGCCTTGATTGTTCTATATACTTAGTTAGTATTTTTTCAGCCTTGGCGCCAACTGGAACAATCCTTTCTTTATTCCCTTTGCCTGTTACTCTGATGACGGCATCGTCAAACTTTAAATCGTGGATCTGGATGTTCACAAGTTCGGATACTCGCAACCCGCATGAGTAGATGAGCTCAATAATAGCTCTGTTTCTGATTGTCAGAGGGTCTTTTGAGTTTGGAGCATAAACATCTAAAAGGTTATCTATTTCCTTAATTGAGAGAAAGTCCGGAATGACACGCCAGAGTTTGGGCGAGTTCATGACATCTGTTACATCCGCTTTAATTAGCTTTTCGGAGAGAAGAAAGCGGAAGAAAACCTTTATCGAGACAAGTTTTCTTGCTATGGATGTTGACTCCATCTTACTGTCTGAACAAGATTCAAGATAGTCAAGAATATCGTCTCTTGTCAGTTTGCAGAAATCATCCAGACCTTTCTTCTTGAGATGTGTCACGAAGAAGTTAATGTCAGAAATATAGGATGAGACAGTATTCTTACTTAAACCTTTTTCCAGGGAAAGATAGTTGCCGAAGGCCTTGATTATAGATGAGGCATACTCCATGTCAAATTATTTTTCTCTGGTTGATAGCAAGAAGTTTAGGTCATGAAGGAGTTTCCTGTACTTATTGTCCGGTAATGCGCCCAAAGCTACTTCGGCTTGTTTTTTATTGTAATCAATTCCTTTGATTATCTGATTTTTAGCTCCAGAGTCGGTCATGATTTTTCTGAGAATCTCTATTTCTTCGGGAGTTATGGTTTCTTTTCCCATTAAACCTAAGACGGTTTTTTTGTCGTCAAGATTTGTTCTGCCAATTGTTTCGAGGATTAGAAGAGTCGGTTTGGCGGCAATTATGTCTGAAGCAATGGGTTTGCCAAGTTTTTCAGCAGAGCCGAACATCCCAAGATAGTCGTCTCTAAGCTGGAAGGCCAAACCAAGCGAGGATGTGAAATCTCTAAGATTCTTAATCTCTTCAGTATTATTATCATCGGTATTGAGGGCGATTTTAGCGCCGGCTATTGCTGAGAAATTCAAAAGAGAAGAAGTTTTCATGTGGAGCATTCTTTCAACTTCATCATAGTCAATATTCCTAATGTCTCTGTAAGATAATGCCACATCAATTGCTTCGCCTGATATGAGTTCTCTTGAAAGAGTTTCTACCATATCTCTGCAAATAGAATTGACTACATTTGGCGCAACTCCAAGAGATGCAGATTTGAGAACTAAATTTACTGCCCATGATTGTTGAAGGTCGCCTGCAAGTATGGCCATATCTATCCCAAACTTTCTGGCTTTACCTGAAGTTAGGTTATGTTTGATTTTGCCTTGCGCCTCAAGCGCCTTATGAGCTGTAGGTATTCCTCTTCTAACTTCATCCACATCTATGATATCATCATGAACGAGCGTCCAATTGTGATAAACTTCTGCGGCGCAAGCGGCGTATAGCGCTTTTTCTATGTCGCCGCCAAGAAGTCCGCATGACCATAGAGTCAGGACGGGCCTAAGCCTTTTGCCTCCGAGAAGTGGGTAGCTCATAACAGCTTCCCTGAGTTCTTCCGGTTCGATGGTTGATGGAAAATCATCGAATTTAAGTGTTTCAGTTATTTTCTCTGAAATAATTTTTATTTCGTCAAAAATCTCCATAATGCTATCTCCCTTTTATTATTTTAGATAATTCTGATAAAATTCCTACATTGTTAGTATCGCAGTCCAAAATAGCCTCTATAAGTTGAAAAGTTCCGCGGGTTTGAAAAGCTTTATTCAGCGCTGCTTTGAGTTCTTTTTTCGTTTGAACTCTATAAGGTGTTCCGCCCAAGTCTTCGGCTATTTTAGCATAATTAAGCTCGCTTATCGAGTTAAAGCTTGCTTCTGTTTTTATTGCGTTCAGGATGCCCCATGAAGAGTTGTTGAAAACTACCACGATAGGATCCAAACCATATTTTCTGCAGTTGCACAGCTCCCATCCTGTCATTTGGAAGTCTCCGTCGCCGAGAAGGATTAAAGGCCTTTGCGCGCTTGAAGTCTGGATTCCTAACCCTGCAGGAACGGCATACCCCATGCTTCCATAGAACCATGGAGCAAGAATTTTATCAGCATCTATGCGCATTGACGATATAAGCGAATCTCCGATGTCAACTGCTAAAGGAAGTTTGCCGTATTTTGCAAAGGCATCATTTATCCCCCTAATTATGTCGTATGAGGATATTGGCTCTTCTGTTTCAGCTAGGTTCGAAGGGTAAACTTCTTCTAATTCGAGGTGCTTTACTCTGGTCAAAGAGAATGTTTTTTTGCTTAAATCATCAACGAAGTCTTTAATGTGAATGCCTTTGTAAGTGAGTGAATTGATCTCAAGTTGATTGTCAGAAACAAAGATGGTGCTTTTACCTTTGAACTCCTCCAATGTCGGCGAAAAGTTAGCATCAATCGGGATCGCGCCAAGCATCAGGATAGCATCAGATTCTGTTACTATGGTTGATATGTTGTTATCGCCGAGTCTGCCTTTGTAGCATGGTACTTGACTGATGTTTCTGCTCATAAGACAAGTTAGGTAATTAGAGCCTATAGATTTTGCTATTTTTAAGGCTTTAGCTTCCAATCCAAATCTTTCGAGTTCATAGCCCAATAGGATGAGCGGGTTTTTGGCTTCTTGGAGTATTCGAATAGTTTTATCTACAAGTGAAGGCGTTTGAGGATTTGAATATAAATTATCTTCTGCAAAGCTTAATGGGGTTTTTTCGGACAGCGCATTGTAGAGATCGCCAGAGATTTCGATGTAAACAGGCCGTGAATGTTTCAAACAGCTCTCCAATACTTTTGAGATCTCATCCGGTGCTCTTTCTATATTGTCTATACGAACTTGATCGCATGTAATATTCTTGAAAACTTCAAACTGAGCTTCGGGGGACTTGAGCTCATGATGCATACGGAGTTTTTTGCTGACTGATTTGTAAGCAGGTGAACCAGAAAGCACGACGATTGGAACTCTTTCGGCATAGGCGCCTGCTATTGGATTTACGATATTAAGCGCTCCGGCTCCGTAAGTAACGCAGGCAACCGAAATTCTTTTATTAAACCTGGCTGAACCATCAGCTGCGAAACCTATGGCAGGTTCGTGTGAAAGGGTATATAAAGGTAGAATTTTTGAATCCTGAATCGTCCGAAAAATACTAATAACATAATCTCCGGGGATTCCGTAAATTTCCCCGGCTCCATGATCTTTAAGAGTTAGAAGCAGTTGTTCTATAAGGGTTGCCATAGAATTTCAATTTCAAAGATTATGCTTAATTGGAATTTGGTACTTATAAAGAAGTAGTTTCATTATATAATGATGATTCTAATCTTAAAACAAAAATTATCAACAGCGCCAGTCGATGAGAATTGATATAGGTAGTTTTGTTGATGTAAAATGGGCTTGGAGTTTTGTAAAGTCTTGTCTTGTGAGCAATTGTAAAGTAACGATAGTTAATGTATCTAAAGAACGGGAGTATTAGATATGATTTGCAACGAATTATGGGATCCGAAAAGCATAGTAGTAGTCGGGGCCTCAAACAATGTCGAAAAGCCTGGCGGGAAAGTCCTTAAAAATCTGATTGACGGAAATTACAAAGGCAAACTTTTCTGCGTCAATCCAAAAGAAAGTATTATCCAGGGAGTCAAGTCTTTTCCTTCAGTAGAAGATATCCCGATAGTCGATTTGGCTATAATAGCAATTGCCGCTGATTTTATTCCCGTATCTGTGGAAATTCTTGCACATAAAAAGTCAACAAAGGCATTTATAATCATCTCAGCAGGGTTCAGCGAGGAAGGACATAAAGGCGCTGAACTTGAAAAAAGAATTGTCGAAACAATAAACAGCGTAAATGGAACACTTATCGGTCCGAACTGCACAGGTGTTTTGACAACAAATTATCAGGGGATTTTTACTCTCCCGATACCCAAAACTTCATCCGAAAGGCT
>Ga0194039_1000060_pt1 | contig 71124 bp, 36 predicted proteins | sample JunL228m_MetaG_FD_148679 | JGI IMG/M metagenome (GOLD analysis project Ga0194039, IMG submission 148679) | Anoxic zone freshwater microbial communities from boreal shield lake in IISD Experimental Lakes Area, Ontario, Canada - Jun2016-L227-8m | ecosystem: Environmental > Aquatic > Freshwater >...
CTTCCGATGTCCTCAGCTTGATTGGTCGCGACTGGATGCAGGTTCAACTAAACGCTTCGCGCAAAACTCATCTGTCATATTAATTTAGCGAAATGGTATTATAAACCGAAAAAGGAAAATGCAGGGGCTCCCGCGGAGTCGCTGAGTCGCAGAGAGTTGGAGGAAGATCACCAATCACCCGGAAGATGTGAGACCTCCTTCAGCGGGCCAGGCGAGCCGGCCGGTTTTGCAGAAAATCGTAGCATCGGCATCTTGCCCATGCTGGGAAGAACTCGCATGGGCAGGATGCCCATGCCACTTAGCTTGGAAGTCTTGGACGCGGACGGGTCATCCACCCGTTGCGAAATAGCGTCAGTTGCTTTGTTCGCGGCTCCATTTGGCTCCTTCGCGCCTTCGCGGTCAATCGCCGGATCAGGGCAGAACTGAGCGCCACACTCCACCACGCACTGGAACGCTGGCAGCGCCAGAACTCACGGCTGCCAGGTTTTCATCGAGCCGTTTGCGGGGTCGATCTGAATGGTGATAAAATTCGCGGGCGGGGTGCCGAGTTTGTCGCTATCAAGGATATTGTGGAAAGTGACAAACCATGTGTCTGTCTTGGGGAGGTTGGCCGAGCCGTCGGCGAGGAAGCGGAACGCGCAGCAATTGTAGCTCGTGCCCACCCGCGGGATGGCTGGCGCGGGAGACAAGTTGGTCGTGGTCCCCAGCAGCGTGGAAAGCGTGGCTCCGGAATCCATGATGATCGAGGTCGGCAGGGTCTCGATTTTCCCGATGGGTTTCGCGTCCCCGTTGTCGTCGATCTTAAACGCCTGGATCGCCCGGAACTTGCCTGAGGCCGGACTGCTGGCCGACTCGCCGGGCACTTCGGGATCCCCGTATTGGTAGAACCTCACCTCGACCGGCTGGTTCTTTGTCAGCGCTGTCTGCCGGGCGAGGCTGAGCACGGCGAGCGCCTTGTCGCCGCCCCGGATCAACTGGGATCCGCGCGTCGTCGAACTGACCGCCGGCGCGAGCAGGCCGGTCAGCAGGGCGATGATCGCGATGACGACAAGAAGCTCGAGGAGGGAAAACGCGCGGCCGGCTCTCATTGGGCGGTGAACTTCTTGGTCGAGACCACGCGGAACTTGTAATGGTTGTCGAGCGTGTCGTATGTGAGATTGTTGGCAAAGTCAGGCAGGGTGGGGTCGCCGGGGTCAATGTAGCGCTCGACCAGCGAGGATCCTCGAAACTCGCTCGCGACGACGTCCTTGCCCTCGACCCACTCGGTGACGGATGTGCCGGGGATCTTCTTCAGCACCTGCACGCGGAAATGCACGGTGTAGCTGTTCGACTTCGTCGTGAGCCTCGGGTAGAGCGTGTCATACGGGCGCTCCCTCAGGTTGTCGCCGGTGAGCGACTTCCGGATGCCCGCCGGATCCGCATACCACCAGTTCAGGATGTTGGCGTTGAGCGCATCCCACGACACGAGCGCGGTAGCTGGATCCGACTGGGCTAACGGTTGTTTGGCGGGATAGAGGAAGAGGGAGCAGATTTCCGAGGGCGACCGGAAGAGGTCGCCCTTGTCGAAGCGCGCCTGGAACTGCTTGAGCGTCTCCCCGGGATGGATCGGGTAGCGGAACCCCCACTGGCCGGAGGCTACCAGAAAATCGCGATAGGCATCCGTCCCGGTGGCCCTGGCGAAAGAGGGTCCGCCGTATCCCCAAGTTCCTCCAACGGATTTGTAACTGGAGGTCGCCCCCCCCCAGTAAGTGCCGGCACCTAACGAGGCCACATATTTATCATCCACCGCCGTAACCATTGTCCCGGAAAACACCCCGCGGAGCGCGGTGTTCCTGGTAATGTAGGAGAAGGGCGCGATCTGGTAATTCATGTTCACCTTGCCCGCCGTCGAAAACGGCTCGCTGATCGCGTAAGGCTCGACCACCGGCATCACAAAGAAATCGAGCAGGAGGTGGTCCGGGCATTTCGGCCCGGTTGGCACAGCCCCCGGCAACGTGACATCGGTCCCGCTCATCCGGGGTGCGTAGGCGGCGGTAGTGGATGCGTTGGGGTTGGGACAGAACAGCAGCGTGTGCCAGGCGTCACTGGGGGATGGCACGCCGCTCGTGTTCAGGGAAGACGGGGCCGGCAGGCTCCCGAAAGCGACGGGCGAGGCGATCATCCGGTTCGGGCTGAACTGCGCCGGCATGGTAACACCAGTCCCAGCCGCAAGAGTGCCAGGCGCCCACCACTCCGGGTAAAGGTTGTTATTATTTTGCCCCACTATCCTGGAGCCGCCGGTCTCGTTGGGCTTATTGAGGTAGGGGCCGTCAGGCTCGCTCCCGATCCCGTTGGAGAAATCTCCCCCTGTGGCCCAAACGTCCGGAAGCGGAGTCAACCCGGACCACGAAAGGGAGGAGGCAGAAATCACTGCGGGATCGAACTCGGCGCTGCTGGTCACACATGGCGCACCCGAGGTGAGCCCGGTCTGGACACCGAGGCTTGAGTTAGCGCCCGCGAGCCAGTTGATGGTCGTCAGGCGGCTGCCGGTTCTGCGCGAAAAAGCCGAACCATCCAAGGCGTTGTAGTTCCAATTCGCGATGGTCAGATAGGCGTCGCTCAGGAAATGTTCGGTTGCGCCCCGGAAGAGGGAATAGGCCGAGGCCTCGCTGCCGGGCGGCTGGGTTGGGGGGGCGCTCCGGAATGTGTGCGCGGCCCGCTTGTCATTGTCAAAATACCAGCGGTGTGGCGCAAAGAACTGCGTTCCCACATCCGGCAGGCTGACATACACGCGGGGGTCGCCGTAGACGCATTCGACCGAACGAATCGTATCGCAATTGCGTTTGACGGCATCATCCGTACTGGGGTCGCCATTGCGCTCAGGCAGAAAGTAGGCCGTGCGGCAACCATCGTTGCTGTTGCCCGTCTCATAGTAAAAACGAAATCTCACCGGGGTATAACCGCTACCACCCCATCCGCTGAGTGAAATCGCCCCGTCCATATAGGCGGAACTTTCATTGTTGAGCGGGGGTGATGAGTAGAACTGGGCACCGGTGATCGTGAGCGGGCCCACGCCGTAATTCGGCCCCCCTGCCCCTGATGTGACTCTTGCAAGGGGACTGGCAGGGTCGGCGGTGAGCATGCTGCTGGGGACTATATCAGCGACCATGGGGGGGTATGTAGGGCTGCTTCCCGGAAAATTAAGGCTGCCATATGATGAAAAGTTGGATTCGGGAGTATTGGGTTTGGAAATAATGAGCTCATTGTTAAACTGGCAGCCCTGAAACCCTGCCGGCATCGGCGGGAGCATCGGGGTCGGGAAAGCGTGCGCCCCCGAGGCGCTTGGAAACGTGATGTGGTAGGTCTGGATCGGAGTTCCGAGATCCGCTACCGCTGGGATCGGGATATTTGATTGTGTCGCGGCAGTTGGCCCAGCATAGATATCAACCTGGATCTCTCCGCCGGTGAACGCGAACGTGGGGCCAGACACGACTACCGGAACGCTGAGAAAGCTCTGTTGGCTCGATCCCGTGCCACTGGAACGCCGGACGGCGCCCCATGAGGCTCCGTAATATGGATTCGGCGTCCCATCTGAAAGCGTTTGCACATCACTGTTATACGAGCCATCCCCGGCGCTAATGGTGTTCCATCCGAGATAGTAGTAGGGATTTGGCATCCGCTGCCAGGAGACGGACTGGATTGCCGGATCCCGAGGAAGATTGGTCCACGGGTTCAGATTAGGAGGAGGAGGAAACAAGAGTGTCCCGTCCGCTTGGAATCCGACTGTCGCTGGGGAGGTGCTTGTCGCTGCGTTGGGGCCTATCCCGGTGATCTTGACCAGATAGCTCGGCGTCAGCGGGACACTCCCGCAGGTCAGATCGACAGGATCAATCAAAATCACCGCTTGCATCTGAGTAGCTCCGACTGGCAGACCCGAGGTGGTGGCGTTGGATGTTATCGCCGCAGTAGGATCGGGCAACTCGCGGGAGTTGAGATTGCCCCATTGATCGCCGTCATTATAACGTGCCCCCTTGCCCTGATAACGCGGGTTCGGCACCGCAAACGCTCCGGCAAGGACGGTGCTGTTGCTGGTGACGCCGCCGGAGGTGGTGGTGACGGTGTATGTAGTGGCGGACTGGACAGTCAGATACGGCATGCCGGCATGCGTCTGGGGCGGGTTCGTTTGGTTTGCGGGAGTCCCAGGAAACGTTGCGGTGGCATAAGTGTAGGTGGTGGAGGTGGCGGGGGGGCCGGGTATCGTAATCGTAATGTTGCCCGTGATGCCCGCCATGATTCCCCACTGGCCACCCCTGGCTGGTTCCGCGTAAAGCGTGGGATACTGGGTGTAGGCAGCGCCGTTGGTGATCCTGGCGACGTCGGTCGGCGGGATTTGGAGGGTAGCGGATACCCCCATGCCAAAAACCGGAAGGAATGCCGCCGGATTAGGATTAGTAGCACTATAGTTGCCACCAGTAGCGTCGACGCCAGTAGCGACCAGCGCACTGTCGATCGCCATGACTGGATTTCCGGCTCCGTTTCTAAACTGCGGCACATAAGTCGTCCCAAGAGTTGCGGTGGTTACTGAGCCCGCAACCCAGGGGTGGAGAGGATTCAACTTCGCGTAGGCGTTGCCGCTAAAAACAGCCTCGACAGCCTGGGGATATAGAGGATTAGTAGAAGAAATGGTGCCGTTGCCCTCCGTGATGACCTGATAAGTGGAGTTGCTTGTCAGTCTGTAAACCACGGGCCTGCCATTATTATAGCATAGCAAAGGCGGCTGATTTGCCGCTCTGGCGACAAAAACGATCCCCGCCTGGCTGATCACCGGGAAGCGACCCGCTCCCTTATAGGCAACGCCGTCTTTCGTGATTTTGATGGGCACGGCCTGCCCGAACCCGAGATACTGCGGGTCCGATGGCGCAAAGGTATTTTTATAGACGTTATAGGGTCTGGCGCTGTCACCGCCGATTAGATTCACGGTATAGTTGGGGGCCGTGTCGCCCTTTTTTAATGCGGAGTCGATCAAGTTGATCGTGCTGCGGATGTAATCGTAGATGAGGGTGAGGAGGCGGCGGTTGCCACTCACGGAATATCGGGAATCGAACGAAGCTCCAAACCCGGGAATCGGGTTCTGTAAAAGCCCGTCGAGGTAGTCAAAAATCTGGCGGTTTCGGGTGGTCCAATCCGCCGTGGCGCTCTGGGCGTTGTTTCTGGTAAAGAAGTAGGTAAAGTTGTTCGAAGCCGAAGGCGTTTGGGAGGCGTCGGGTTTCAGCGTTGAGCAGAAGGCGATGAGGCTGTCGGCAGCGGAGCGGTTGTCGGTCAGTTGCGGCACCGGCCAGATTCCGACCTTTGGCTGGTTGAACGGGTTGGTTTCCGGGGATCGGCTGGTGGTGGTGAGGAAGAAAGGCAGCTTTTTGAGCTGGTCGTTCATCATCAATAGCGCGTTCTTGTTTCCGGTCTGCGCGTCGCGGAGCGGATAGCCAAAGATCGCTTCGTCCACCGAGGCATAGAGGCGGTCGGAATCCGGGACAACGGAGGCGAACCCGCCCACATCGGCTCCGGAAGTTGTGTAGGTAACTCCGTCGCCGTTGGTTGGAATCGATCCCATTTCGGAGCCGCCCCAGGCATTTCGGGGGGCGAATTGCAGAAGGTTCTGCCAGGTGCTTGTTACGTTAGAGGACAGGGCGGCCCCAATCGCCGTGCCCCCATCGTAAAAGCTACCACTAATGGGAGGGGTGATAACCGGGAACAGGTTGTCGTTGGGGGTGCTCATGCCTGTGAGGCTCCAGAACACGGGCACAAGGCTGGTGGTGGCGGGATGTCCCGGGAAGCGAGGATACTCTTTGGCTGCGGGTTTGTAGCGGGAGAAATTCAGCTCCATGGACGTTGTGAACCGGGGGTTGTCCCAGTAAGTTCCGCCGCAGGCGGTGTTGAGGTTGAGCTTGCAGGTTTCGTCGTCGGTCCAGAACGCGATGCGGCCGACGATCGGGTTGTCGGCGGTGGGAGGTTTCGCTGAGCTGGCGAAATCCGCGGTGTTGCCGGTGCTGTCGGCGGTGGGCGCGGTGAGCTCGCCGTTGCGCAGGACGTAGATCCACTTCACCGGCATGGGCGCAGGGTTTTGGGTTGACCCGGTGGCCGTCGGGTCCTTCGGGGGGTTGGTGATCGAGAACCCCTCGACCATCGGATACCCGGATACCGTGTCCGCCGCCGCCGGATCCATGATCGGGTAGGTGCTGTTGCCGCTGGTGCTGTTGGAGGAGTTGGTGATCGGCGCGTTCAAGTCGGTGAACACAGCCGGGTTCGAATACCAGGTCGCCGACACGTCGCTCGCGGGATCGAAGTTCGCGTCCGCCGACATATCCACGACCATGTTATCCGAGCTGTAGAGCTTGTAGTAGTAGAGCGGGCTGGATGAGGCGTCGCAGTTCGGGGGGCTTCCGATCCCGTAGGTGCGGATCATGCCCGGCTGGGAGGCCCAGGCCACGGACGTGCCCAGGGAGGTGGCCTGGCGGATCTGGCCCATGACCAGTTGCACGCTGGCATCGGCGAGTTCCCGGGCGGTCGAGCCGGCCGCCGCGCTCGAGGCGCTCGAGTATTCCGTGGTGACGCTCGAGAAAAACGCGACGGCCAGGATGGTGATCAGCACGAGAAACCCCAGCACAATCACCAGCGCGGCTCCGCGCTCGGAGCGGCACGCGGGGCGAGGTGTAAACGAACGGACAAACCCGGATCCGGATTTTGCCCGCGAATCACGCGAAGGAACGCGAATAAACCTAAAAACAGAGTTGGAACCACGGATTTCACGAATAAACACGGATAAGCAATGCCTTGTGAAAACGGGGATCTTCACCCCACAGGTGAATGCAAATTTGCATAAATAATGCTGCAACATGCTGCATCCGTCATATCTGTGTAATCTGTGGTTAATTCCCATTTTCCATTTTATGACTAAATAAGGAAGATGGGGAATGGCACCCCGGAAAAAGGCCGCCCATCTTCTCCTGCTGGAAGCCTGTTCCATTCGCGGAGATTCGCGTGATTCGCGGGCCTCTTCCACCGCTTTCGGGCTCAGTTGATTTGTTCGCGGCTCCATTTGGCTCCTTTGATGCTGATGTTTGTAGTAAAGATGCGGTAGTTGATCCGCTTGTCCACAAGATATTTTTCCAGCGTGGCGAGGTCGTCGGCGTATAGGGAGGCGATGGTGAACAGCCCGCCCAGCTTCGTCGCAATATCAGCGTTATCGCCATCGGTCAACCGGTTGGCGGATACCTCATCAATGGCGACCACCGTCATCTGGACGACCGGGGGGAGCTGGTTTTTTGAATTGATGGCCGCAGTGGCGCGCTTGACCGTGGAGTCGTAGGTGTAGTTCGGAGACAGGGTGGTGCCGGTGGTATCTTCCTGAGGTGTCAGCTTGGGGAGCAGCACCAGCGCGATCACGTTTTCCGCCAGCACGTGAACCGGCACCGGGGGAATTGTCAGCGCATCGGTGAACCACTCTTTGCCGTTGTACGTCGAGCTGCCGGAGGTATAATTGTAAATCGACATGGATTCCGAAGGCTGCATCAACTCCATGAGCCGGAACCGGCTCCTGAGCGGTATTAAACTGGCAGTCAGAAACGGGGGGCGCAGTTTGCTATCATCCGCATACTCGAGATAATAGCCCCACGTGTTGAGCAGGTTCTGGAGCCCGCCGTAGTCCGTGCTGTCCACGACTCCCAGCGGGGCCAGAAAAAAGATCGAGTGGGTGGGGCGGGGATCGGTGCCGCCCGCGATGCTGGCCAGCCCCGGCCCGCTGATGAACCGGAGCTCCGACTGCCGAGCATACCGGAACGGAACAAAGCTGGCGCTGTTGTTGGTAGTCCGGGTGTTGCCGCCCGCATCGAGGTAGTCCCAATACGTATTCAGCGTGCTCTGGCTGACCCGCCGGGACATCGCCTCGAAGGCGTCGCGCGCCTGCCGGAATTGCTCGATCTTCCCCTTGGTGGACCGCCAGGCCGTCGAGATCTGGGTCGCCATCGAGGCCAGCACGACCAGCAGCAGGGACAGGACAGCCATCGAGACCAGCAACTCGACGAGAGTGAAGGCCACCGCGCGACGCGTATTGAGTGAGGATCCCATCACGGAAAAATTCTACTTGTTGCGGGCGACCAGTGACGAGTGGGTTAAGAACGAAATCCCGGAATTCGTCGTCCAGAGGTTGTCGTCCGTCAGGTCGAGGGCGGCATTGCCGGGATTCTTCGCGATCTGCACGGTGATTGTGGCAAGATTGGCATTCGCGCCCGCTGTGCCGTCTGGCAGGTCGGTGCTCGGCAAGATCCGGGTGTTGACTTGGTAAATCCAGTTGCCTGCGCTCGCGACGTCGTTGCCTTGATCGTCAAAATAGCGGGTCGTCTGCGTGGTGGCCACCAGCGTATCAAAATCCGTCTGCTGGGCTTCGTTCACGATCCGCTGGAAGATCTGGCCGCTCACCGAAGTATCAATGGCACCGCGGAACGTCCTCAGCCCGGTCGGGATCAGCCCGAGGATCGTCAAAAAAGCAAAAGCAACAATCCCGATGGCGAGGGTGACTTCCACCAGGGAAAACCCGCCGCGGCCGCTCCGCTTCTGGGGCGCAGGAACTGTCGCCCCCACATCAAGGGTTGCCGTGCTGTCGCCAATAAGAGGAACCATGGTGGGTGGAATGATGCTCGGTAGATATGCAGTTTGGGAAGCAGAACCTCCACGCAAAACCTTGTTTTGTCTATGAAGAAAATAATTCAATGTCGAATCGTGTCAACTTTTTTTTTCCGGGCATTTTCTAACCTGGATCCGGCAGTAAGATTCCCCACGAGCGCACCGAAATGGTAGGGGCGGTTCGCTACAGCGGTCCGACTTATCGGATTGGGTGCGGCAGACGCCACAGAAAATAATGGGGCACCCCGGCGATGCGCCCCCACCAGGCGCTGGCGCGTCTGTCCTTCCTCCTTGGATATTCCTTGTTGGATATTGGAAATTTCGCTTTTTCTGAAGGGGAAGAATGTCCAATAACCAACAAGGAATATCCAATATCCAAGGCCGGATTCGCTGGCGCGTCGTCCCCATCGATAGGGATGGCCTCTCCGCTGCGCTCCGGTTGCCTTCCCGGCCAAACAATTTACTTGCCCATTGTTCCACGAAGCGCTTCGCGCTGGTTTTGCAGCAGCCGTCCGACTTATCCTGAATCCGGCAGATTCACCACGAAGAGCAGGCCACGAAGGAAGGACGGCGTCCGGGCAATTTCCGACTCACGCGGCGGGTGGATACGAGAAACGGCAAGGAATCTAAATACAGAAATGGAATCTCGCGCAGGGGCGCAGGGGCGCAGAGGAGAGGACAGGCAATGAATTGAGCCGCCTGCGGCGGGGTATTTCAACGAGAAAGTTAACCACTCATTGGGGAAATGGATGCCTGGGCAACGGCCCAGGCAGATGCCCGCTGTGCGGGTTTGGGGTTTGGAAGAGGAGGCGAAGATCATCCTGTGATCTTGGTCCAGCGCGCAGATTCGATCTCCCAAGCTCGCTTGGAGAGTCGATCCTGCCCGCTAGACCGCCGAACCGGCCCAGCCGGTTCCCGCCTCCTCTCCCCCACCGCCATTGCGGTGGGAACATTTCTTTCATTAGTGGTTCAATCAATCGAGCTACTACCCGCCGCAGGCGGCATGACCGTATCAGTTGACGCCCGCCTTTCCCCAGGCGTGACGCCCTCCGGGTCAGCCTTTGGCTGCTCCACCGAGCGGCAGCCCCGCCGCCTGGTTGCCCTTCTTCAGTAAACACACTTTTTGCGGATGAACCGTAAAACAGGTCGCGCATCTGTCTGGGTGATCTTCCTCCAGCTCTCTGCGACTCAGCGACTCCGCGGGAGCCCCTGCATTTTCCTTTTTGGGATGAATCTTTGGAAGCTCCTCTCTTCGTGGACTTCGTGCACTTCGTGGTGAATTCCTCATGTCTGAGGGTTCGAAAAAAAGCCGCATTTTTCTGTGGACATTTGCGTTTTATATTTGTATTTGCGTTTTATCAGTCAATTCACCAGCAACCATCCACGTTAGTTTTTCCTTCTGATTTGAAGTCCAATATGAACACCAAAAGCACTCCAAACTTCGTCTTCTCACTTCCCAACCAACTTCTTTTCGGCGTCGGCAAGCTGCTCGAGACCGGGCCCGCTGTCGCGGTTCTCGGAAAGAAAGCGCTCTTGGTCTGCGGTCCGAACTCGATCAAAAACGGAGTGGCCGAGCGGCTTGAGGGATCGTTGAAAGCGGCAGGCGTCGCGGTTCATCGCTATGTCGGAGTGATCCCGAATCCGACCGTCGCCAGCGTGGACGAAGGAGCGCGGATCGCCCGCGAAAAAGGGTGTGACGTCATGATCGGTCTGGGCGGGGGATCGGCGATGGACACCGCGAAGGCGATTGCGGTCGCGGCAACGCAGGATGGCTCGATCTGGCCGTATGCCATCGGCGAAAAGCCGATCCCGGCCGCCACGCTGCCGATCGTCGCCATCACGACAACCTCCGGGAGCGGCAGCCATTGCACCTGTTTTTCGGTCGTCACCAATCCGGAAACCCACCAGAAGCCGGGGATGGGCTCGCCCTACATCCTGCCCCGGGTGGCGGTGGTCGATCCCGAGCTGATGGTGTCGGCACCTCCGGGATTGACCTTCGCGACCGGCTTCGATGCATTTTGTCAAGGCGTGGAAGCTTACACCTCAAAGCTTGCGAACCCGATGAGCGACCTCTTCGCAGAGAAAGCGATTGCGCTCGCCGTCCAGTTCCTGCATCGCGCCTACACAAACGGCCAGGATCTTGAGGCGCGTGCCGGGATGGCCCTGGCCGATACCTATGCAGGCATCGCGATCAGCCATGCCGCCGTGAGCCTTGGCCATGTGATCGCGCATGTCCTTGGCGGGCACTACGAGGCGATGCCGCACGGCGATGCCTTGCGCGCGATTTACCGGGAAGTCTTGCGCCTGAACTCCGCTGGACTCCCAGAAAAACACGCTTATATTGCCAACCAGCTCGACACCGGATCAACTGATCTGGTCGCCGCCTTCGATAAATATTTTGCCCAGTTCCCGTTTGAAAACCAATTGAAAGCGATGTCGCCAAGCCCGGAAGCATTGCGAGCCATGGCGAACGAAACATTCACCTACCTGAAACACATCGTCGATCTGAACCCGGTGCCGGCAAATGTTGAGGATGCCTATCGGATTCTCTCGGCGTCGGCTCGTTAGAGATTGTAAGCCTTCACGGAATCAGAGAGGATTGCAAATGAAGAAAGCATTAATGACTGGCGGATGCGGGCTTGTCGGCCGCACGCTCGTGCCGATGATCCGGGAGGAGTTTCAGGTCACTCATTTCGAGATGTGCGACCCTGGTGACGGGCTGCCGTTGACATCATGAGACTCGCAGGAAAGAAAGCTCTCGTCACCGGCGCGGCCAGGGGCATCGGCCGCGCCATTGCCTTGGCCTTTGCGAAAGAGGGCGCCGACGTGGCCATTACCGCCAGGGACATGGAACTGCTCCGCCCGCTTGCGGTCGAGATCGAAGTCTTGGGCCGCAAAGCCTATTGCATGGTCTGGGACGTCACCGACACCCCCGGCATCCCGGCCCGTCTGGCCGAGGCCCGCGACGCGCTCGGCGGCCTCGACATCCTCGTCAACAACGCCGGTGTAGTCGGCCTCCCCGAAAACCATCCCGACCAAACACCCGAGGCCGCCTACGATTACGTCATGGACATCAACCTCAAGGCGCTCTACCTGGTCAGCCAGGCCGTCCTGCCGCTGCTGAAGGCACAAAAGAGCGGCGTCATCATCAACCTCGGCTCCGACGCCGGGCATCGTGGTGCCACCAACCCCTACTGCATCTCCAAATGGGGGGTGGCCGGCTTCACCAAGGGCCTCTCGCAAAGTGTCGCCAAGGATGGCATACGGGTCAACGCCGTCTCCCCCGGCCCGGTCGCCACCCGCATGATGGGCTGCCCGGAGGGCAAACCCGTGGAGTGTGACTCGCTCCCCCTGGGCCGCTACGCCTACCCCGAGGAGGTGGCCACCGTCGCCGTCTTCTTCCTCGCCTCCGACGATGCCAAGGCCGTCCATGGACAGTCCATCGTCCTAAATACGGCCACCCCCTGAACGGGATGCCACTAATTATGAAGACTCTAACCCCGATCACCTATGCCGACAACTGGACGCTGTTCGCCCCTTTCGTAAAGGAGGACGGCACGCCGACCGCGGAAGACCTCGCGCGCATCCCGCAGGAGCTGGCATTGAACGGCAAGACCGCACGGTCCCAGACACTTCCCGGAAGCGATCGGTTGGACCTCGCTCCCTTTCTCGACGGGTGGGCATTGAAGGAAGGGCGGATGGCATTCGTGTATATCGAGCTAAGTGCTGACCAGGACGGCGTGGCGGCCATTGGCATTGGCGCGGATTACTGGTTCGAGGCGTGGGTTGACGGCAAGCCGCTGGGCAACACACTGCAGACGGGGAACGGGCATACTCCGGTGAGCACAGCCGACCACGTGTGCCACATCGAGCTCCGCAAAGGACGCCACCTGCTGGTGGTCCGCTTCATCAGCGGCAGCGGGGGCAGCGTCCTGTCGGTCGGCGACCCTGGCGAGGGTCTGCAGCAGCGCGCGGAGGAGCAGAAACGGATCGAACGCGAGGCCGCGAGGCGGCTCGCATGTCTTCCGGACAACTTGCCGACATCCCGTTCCCTCTCCATCCCCGGCCTGCCCGAGCCCCTCTCGCTGGGGTTGACGCCCGCGCAACAACATCTGCGACGCGAGTGCCTCGTTTACCCTCTGCGTGAGCCTTTTCGCAAAGGGTTGGGCATGTCCCCCGAGCTGACGCTGATTGACGCCGATGCCTGGGCGGCGCACACCGAGCAGGAGACATGGATCGCCTGGAAGGCCAGAAAATTTTCCGCCCGGATGCGCGGCGTCCTCCCATCGATTGACCCCGGCGAGCATGTCCTGGGCAAGCCGTCCTGCCTCGAATACGGAGACGAGGAAGCCGAGCGCGTCATGCAGGTGCGGTTGGAACTCGCGAAGACCATGCCGCCCCATCCTGGCGGCGACAACGGCCATTTTCACCCGGACTACGAGACCATCCTCGCCGTGGGGGTCGGCGGTTTGCTGGAGCGGATCCGCGGCTACTTGGCAGCCCTGAGCCCCGGCGACTCCCGCCGCGATTTCTATCTGGCCTGCGAGACGGCCATGCTGGGTTTCGGGGATTACATCCGCAGGATGGCTGCCGCCTGCGAGGCGAACGCCGCGGCCATGCCCGGAGAAAGCGCCCATTGGACGAAGATGGCGGGCGTCTGCGCGCATCTCGCTTCGGAGCCGCCGCGCACGTTTCACGAGGCGCTGCAACTCATGCAGTTCGTGCTCTTCGGCGTCTGGGTGGGCGAGGAGCATTCGCAGACCAGTTTCGGGCGCATGGACCAGACGCTGTATCCGTTCTACCGCCGCGACGTGGAGGCCGGCACCATCACGCCGCAGAAGGCCTTCGAGCTGATCTGCGACGCCTATATCCAGAACAACCGCATGCAGCCGGCCGGCGGGGCGATCGCCGTGATCGTCAGCGGCAGCGATGCGGAGGGGAACGACCTGACCAACTCCCTGACTTACCTTTGCCTTGCTGCCCGCGAGGCGACACGGCTGGTCTATCCGACGGTGGCGGTCGCCTGGCACCCGGGCACCCCGCGCGAGCTCATGGATTTCGCCGTGCAGATGTTGGCAGCGGGCGTCGGCGATCCGGCGTTCTTCAACGATGAACTCATCTCGGCTGGCCTGCAGGCACACGGTGCGAGCCGCGCCGACTCCCACGACTTCATGAATTCCACCTGCGTCGAAATCAAGGTCGTCGGCGCATCGAACGTCTGGGTCACCGCCCCCTATTTTAACTGTCCGCTCCACTTGTTGGAGGTCATGCGCCAGGCCGTGAAAGGCGATGCGCCAGCCGATTTCCCGGCGTTTTGCGACCGGCTGCGCGACCGGTTTGCCGACGTGGTGGCCGACGCCGCGCGCGGCATGGACGAGACGTGGAAACGCCGCGCCAAGACCGGGCTTCAGCCGTTCGCCAGTTGTGTGATCCGCGACTGCCTCGAGCGCGGGCTCGACTATGACCAGGGCGGCGCCCGCTACAACTGGGTCGAGAACTCATTCGTCGGTCTGGCCAACCTCGTGGACGGACTCCTGGCCATCAAGGAACTGGTTTACGAACGAAAGGAGCTGACCCTGTCCGAGTTCTACCGCATTCTTCGCGACGACTATCGCGGGCATGAGGCCTTCCTCGGGAAAGTGCGCAACCGCGTCGTCAAATACGGCAACAATCTTGAGGCCGCCGACTGTCTGGCCGGGGAATGGACGCAATTCCTCATGGACACGACAGAAAGCAACACCGTGGGCGGTCACCGTTATGTCCCCGGTTTCTTCTGCTGGGTGATGCACGAGGTATTAGGCGCCGGGACCGGAGCCACGCCCGACGGGAGGAGGGCTGGCAAGCCGTTCGCTGACGGCGCCGGCCCCGCCCAAGGCCGCGAACAATCCGGACCGACCGCCGCGGTGCTGTCCACCACCAGTTGGCCGCATCTGCGCGCCCTGGGCGGGCTGGTGCATAACCTTAAGTTTTCGCCGCAAGTTTTTGCCAGCCACAAGGGCCGTGACGGCGCCAAGGCCGTCATCGAGACCTACCTGAAACGCGGCGGCCTCGAGATCCAGGTCAACGTCGTCGGCCTGGACGCGCTCAAGGAGGCGCAACAGCATCCGGAACTCTACCCCGACCTCATCGTCCGGGTGGCCGGCTACTCCGACTATTTCGTCCATCTGTCCCCGAACATGCAGGAAGAGGTCATGGCCCGGACAGAGTTTGACTGCTAACCTGCTTTTTTATGGAACAAGCAACCTTGACGCAATCGCCCCGCATTCGGGTGCTGGCGCAACGGAACCGCGAACTGGCTGTCAGCGGCAAACGGCGCCTGGGTTCGGGAGCCATGTCGCCGGGCGGAGAAGACATGTCGTTCGGCGATCATGCCTGCTGGATTGACATCGGGCCCTTCCCGGAGCTGGAGGAAATGCCGTCCCGAAAGAACGGGTACGAGGCGACCGGCGAAAGCTGGGGGCGCGACTATGCGTTTCTCGTGGATCATTTTCCGGCGGCGATCCATGAGCACGAACGCATCGTGGGGGAAATCCACTGGGAAATGCACATGGTCCGGCAGTATGTCTGGCCGGAAAGCGTGCTGGAAGCAGCCCAAGCGGCCGAGGAACTGGGCGCGAGCGGGATGAGCAATCTGCATACCTGTCCCGACCTGGCCATCGGGTTGTCCCAGGGGTGGGGCGGGATTCTGGAGCGCATCAAACGGAGCCGGGCCAAATACACCTCGCTGGCGAACCCCTCCAAGGCGTCCTATCTCCATGGGTTGGAGATGATCTGCGAGTCCGTCATCCGCTTCATCGAGCGCCATGCCGAACAGGCGCTGGCGGCGTCGAAGCGGGAAACCGATGCCGGCCGCGCCGCCGAATTGCGGCGCATCGCCGAGTGTTGCGCGCACATCGCCCGGCAGCCGCCGCGCACCTACTACGAGGGCGTGCAGTGGATTCACTTTGCCGTCTTGCTCGACCGCGTGGTCGGCCACGGCAATGGCTATGGCCGACTCGACCTTTATCTGATCGACCTATACCGCCAGAGCAAAGCCGCGGGCGAACTCTCCGACGACGAGGCCCGCGAATACCTGGCCGAGATGTTCCTCAAGCTGCGCGGGCATTTCTTTAGCATGGGCGGCCGGGATGCGCAGCTTCAGGACGCCACTAATGAAATGAGTTTTGTCGTGCTCGAGGCCTATGACCTGATTGGCGACTACAACAACCTGGGCGTGATGTGGCATCCGGACATCGATCCGGCCTTCTACGATTACGCCTGTGACGTTCTCGCCCGCCACGGCGAAAGCGTCCCCGTGCTCGTGAACTACGATCTGATGCGGGCGGCCGAGTTGCGCTCGGGCATTCCGGAAGACGACGCCTGGAAGGTCGCCTACAGCGGCTGCCAGTGGTTCTGCATCCCCGGCAAGGAATCCTGCGATCAGGACAGCAACCTGATCAACCTGATCAAGCCGATGAAGCGCGCCATCGCCGCGGGTGTCGAGCGCGGCCTCGATGACTTCGATTCCCTCTATGCCCTTTTCGAGGAAGAACTGCGCCGGACGGCAGGCGCCCTGCGCGACGTGAAGAACCGCCAATACGAACTGCTGGGCAACCTGTGGCCCGAGATGTTCACCTCGATGAACAGCCATGGGCCGATCGAACGCGGCCTGGACATGGTGGCGCCGCGCGGGGTCGATTACCAGTTCACCTCGGTGAACGTGCTCGGCATTCCCAATGTGGCCGACTCGCTGCACGCGATCCTCAAGCTGGTCTTCGAGCGGCATCAATACTCGCTCGGGGAGGTTCAGGTGGCGACGGAAAGCAATTGGTCGGGCCGCGAACCGATGCGGCAGCGTTTTCTCCATGAGGACAAGTTCGGCAACGACCTGGATGAAGTGGATGCGCTGTTTGTGCGGATCACGGAATCGCTGGACAGCATCGTCGGCAGCATGGTGAACCTGCGCGGCCAGGAATTCCGTCCGTCGCTCTACAGTTTCAATTTCCACGTCACACCGACCGATCCGGCGTCCTTACAAACGTTCCGGGCCGACATCGGGGCAACGCCCGACGGCCGGCTGGCGGAGGAACACCTGGCGCACGGCATCAACCCCCAGCTCGGCCGCAATACGCGAGGGCTGCTGCCAACCGCCAACTCGATGGCCAAGGCCGATCAGCGCAAGTTCCAGGGAGGCACCCTGCAACTGGATCTGCCTCCGTCCTTCTTTGCCGGCTCGGAACAGGTCGGGCCGCATATTAGGGATTTCTCCACGGCCTTTTTCCGGCAGGGCGGCATCCAGGTCAACCTAAACATTATGGATCCGGATACTCTGCGGGATGCCATGGTTCATCCCGAGAATCCCGCCTACCACAACATCGTCATTCGGGTCACGGGCTATGCCAGTCGCTTCATCTGCCTCAACCGGAGCTACCAAATCGAATTCATCGAACGCCTGACCGAGGCGAAATCCGCTGGATGACGACCGCAACCTGTCAGGTGTTCGACATCGTGCGCGGGAGCCTGCACGACGGGCCCGGCCTGCGGACCACGGTGTTCCTCAAAGGTTGCCCGCTGCGCTGTTCCTGGTGCCAGAACCCGGAGGGGCTTCGCCGCGAGCGCGAGATCGGCTGGGATCCTTTCCCCTGCATCCGCTGCCTCGAGTGCGCGAAGGTCTGTCCCGCAGGCGCTCTCGTCGCGAGCGAGCAGGAGATGACCCGCGATCGGTCCGTGTGCGCGCTTTGCGGAGCCTGTGTGGCCGCCTGCCCCACGCGAGCCATGGAGTATACCGACCGGGAATGGACGCTGGACGCCCTGCTCGCCGAGGCGCTCAAGGACCGGGAGTATTATCGCACCTCTGGCGGAGGCGTGACGGTTTCGGGCGGAGAACCCTTGTGCCAAGCCGAATTCGTCCGTGTTCTCTTTCATCATTTGCAGGCGCAAAATGTGTCTACCGCGCTCGATACCTGCGGCCTGGCGCCGCAAGCGGCATTAGCCGCCGTGCTGGCGCACACCGATCATGTCCTCTTCGATCTCAAACTGCGGGATCCCGGGTTGCACGAACAGCACACCGGGCAATCCAATCGCCTCATTCTGGAAAACCTCATCGCCGTTGCGGAAACGATCCGCACAACGCGGGCCGGGAAAAATGGGTCGCCCGGGCGGCTGATGAAACTCTGGATTCGAACCCCGTTGGTTCCCGGCGTCACGGCGACGGAGGAAAATCTGGCCGGCCTCGGCGCGTTCATCCGCGAACACCTTGCCGATGTCATCGAACGCTGGGAACTCTGCGCTTTCAATAATGCCTGTCTCGCCAAATATCGTAAACTCGGGTTGGACTGGACGTTTGACGCTATGCCGCTCATGGGACACGCCACCGTCGAGGATATGAAAAAAGCAGCATTAGCAACCGGGTTCGCCCGGGAAAAACTGGTCGTGTCTGGGCTGATTGCCAAGTAAAAGGAAATTTCCTAAATGAAAAACAACATGTCTGAACCACTTGCAACCGGAGACGGAAGTATCCGTCCGTTGAAAATCACGAGCCAGCAACCGGCCGCCTCCTTCACTGAGGGCATTCCGATCGGCAACGGCCAGTTGGGCGCGACGATCTTCGGCGATGTCGGACGCGAACGCCTCGGGCTGAACGAAGTGTCGCTCTGGTCGGGCGAGCCGTCGGACTGGAACAACCCCGATGCCAAAGCGGCGCTGCCTGAGATTCGCCGTCTGCTTTTCGAGGGCAGCATCAAGGAGGCGGAGTGTCTCTGCCGCCGCCTGCAAGGGCCATACGCACAGGCCTACATGCCTATGGGCGATCTGCATATCCGGTTTGAGCACGGATCGGTCATGGGATGGGGGCCAAGCGGTCCCATCTTGCGCGGCGGAGCCGGAGCTAATGATTACACCCGTGAGCTGGACCTGCGCACGGCCTTGGCGACGGTCGAATACGGGTTCGGATCGGTGCGCTATCGCCGCGAATATTTCGCCTCTTATCCGGACAAGCTCATCGCCATGAGGTTCACGGCCAGCGCCGCCGGGCGCATGAGTTTTTTGGCCAGAATGGACAGCCCGCTGCGTTACCGGACCCTGGTGGAGGGAAGTTCCTACATCCTGCGCGGCAAGGCGCCGCGGCATGCCGAGCCGAACTACGAGGATGTTGACCCCGCGATATTCTATGCCGATGACGAGGCGGGGCCGGGAATGAATTTCGAATGCCATCTCCGTGCGATCGTCCGGGGTGGCAGGACCTGGACCGATCACGATGGCGTGCATGTGCAAGGAGCCGATGAAGTCGTGCTCCTGCTGAGCGCGGCAACCAGCTTTGCCGGCTACGACAAGTCCCCGAGCCGTGAAGGCATCGACCCCCGCCCGCTGGTGCGCGCCCGGCTCGATGCCGCCGCGAAGCAAACCTTCGAGCAGTTGCGCGACACGCATGTCAAAGATTACCAGGCCCTGTTCGACCGGGTGGACATCCACCTCGCTGGCGCAGGCCCGGACACGACGGCCGCGGGCTTCGGTGCGCTCCCATTCGTCTCTCCGGCCTCCAAGCGCACGCCGACGCCGGCCGAGGTCGCGTTCGGTTATCAATACGCCCGCTACAGAATGATCGCCGCATCGAGGCCGGGCGGCCAGCCGTTGACGCTTCTCGGCGGCATGTGGAACGAGTCGGTGCGCCCGCCGTGGAGCTTCAACTACACCATCAATGAGAACCTGCAGCGAAACTACTCGGGCGTCGAGCTCGCCAACCTGAGCGAATGCGCGGAGCCGTTTATCGACCTCATGCGAGGCCTTGCCGTCAACGGCCGGAAGACGGCGGAAATCAATTATGGGATGCCCGGCTGGCTGGCGCACCACAACACGGACCTTTGGCGGCATACCGGGGCGGTCGGCCGCTACGGCGAAGGCAATCCGACCTGGGCCTGCTTTCAGTTGGGCGGCGCCTGGCTCTGCGAGAACCTGTTTAACCACTATACGTTCAACGGCGACACGGCCTTCCTGCGCGACACCGCCTACCCGATCCTCAAGGGCGCCGCCGAGTTTGCCCTGGCCTGGCTGGTCGAGGATCCCAAGACCGGCCACCTGGTCACGGCCCCGTCCACCTCGCCGGAAAATGAATACTTTCTGCCGGATGGGCAGCGCGTCGGGGTCAGCATCGGCAGCGCGATCGATATGTCGCTCATCTGGGAACTCTTCAAGAACACGATCGCCGCCTCGCGCACGCTTGGCGTTGACGAAGGGTTCCGCCGGCAACTGGAGCAGGCTCAGGCGCGCTTGCTGCCCCTGAGGATCGGCAGTCAGGGGCAGATCCTGGAATGGTATGACGAATATCCCGAGGCCATGCCCGACCACCATCACGCTTCCCTGCTGGTGGGGCTGGCGTGGGGCACGCGGATCACGCGGCGTGGCACTCCGGAGTTGTTTGCGGCTGCCTGCAAAACATTTGAGCGGCGCGGCCCCACCGGCGGCCTCCTGCCGGCCAGGTTGTGCATGTGTGCACGCATGGAAGATGGTGAGCTGTGTTCCCGCTACCTCGACAACATCATCCTCGATACGGCCGAGCTCTTCGTCCAAAGCCACGCGGACGAGATCCATCTTCTGCCCGCGCTGCCGACAGCCTGGCCCGAAGGCCATGTGAAGGGCTTGAAGGCCCGCGGCGGATACACAGTCGATGTGGAGTGGCGGGAAGGTCGTGTCACCAAAGGCATTGTCCGCGCGCATTTCGACGCCCGGTGCCGCGTGCGCACTGGCGTCCCCGTGGCCGCAATCACCGTTGACGGCACGTGTGTGCCCCATGTGACCCCGGAGGAACACGTCGTCGAATTCGAGGCTCAAGCGGGACGAAGCTATGAGTTGTCTTTCCCGCGTGGGTGATCGAAAATACGTTGTGTTAATTCAGTGAGTGAGAACGTCGGAATTTAGTAAACAAAACAAAGGAAAATAACAATGTCTAATAACAATCAAAAACTGGCGCTGCCGTCGCCGTCACAGGCGGCGTGGGCGGATGCGGAAATCGGGGTCATCATCCATTTTGACATGCAGGTGTTCGAGCCGGATTACTCGTTCCGTAAACGATGGGGCTATACTCCTGATCCAAGTGTTTTCAATCCTCAAGAGCTGGATACCGACCAGTGGATTGCGGCTGCGAAATCCGCAGGGGCGAAATATGCGGTACTGGTGGCCAAGCATTGCAGCGGATTCTCGCTGTGGCCGACGAAGGCCCATTCCTATTCGGTGGCATCCACCCCGTGGCGCGGTGGCAAAGGCGACATCGTGGCCGATTTTATCAAGTCGTGCGCGAAGTTTGGACTCAAACCCGGCCTCTACGCCAGCGCCTCCTGCAACGCCTATATGCGGGCCAACAATCCGGGAAAAGTGGTTTCTGGAGATCCGGAGTTCCTGGAAAAATTCAATGCCTCGCTGGAAATGCAAACTGGCGGTAAAGGCGGCGTCATATGGGGCACGCCTGACGAGCAGGAGGGATACATTCGTGCTGTCGAGACCCAGATGACCGAACTGTGGGGCAACTACGGCAAGCTGGTCGAGGTATGGTTCGATGGCGGGGTGCTTCCGCCGGAACAGGGAGGGCCGGATCTCGTGCCAATCATGAAAAGACTCCAGCCTGATACCGTGGCGTTATGCGGCCCGCACGACTGGCCCAACCTTCTGCGCACCGTTGGAAACGAGCGCGGGGACACGCCCGATCCATTCTGGAGCACAACGGATGATCTGGTCGATACGGATGGCACGGAGGAGATCGCCGGTTTGGGCGGAACTCCCGACGGCAGACTCTGGGTGCCCGGCGAGGCGGACATGCCCAACCGCGACCAAATCAAGGCGTTCCAGGGAGGCTGGTTCTGGCGCAAGGGCGACGACCAGTTCCTCTATTCCGTGGACCATTTGACGGAATGCTATTTTTCCAGCGTGGCCCGCAATGCCAATCTTCTGCTCGGCATGGTGATCGATCCGCGCGGCCTCGTGCCGGAGGCTGACTGCAAACGCTTCGCCGAGTTCGGCGAACAGATCGAAAAGATCTTCTCAAGCCGCGTCGCCTCGGCCCATGGCGACGGCAAAACGTTCACAGCCAAAATCCCGCATGGCAAAGCCGTCAACATGGTTTCCATCATGGAGGACATCACGTTCGGCGAGAGGGTCAGGAAATACAAAGTCGAGGCCCTGTGCGATGGTCAATGGATCAAAATTGCGGGCGGAACCTGCATCGGCCACAAGCGCATTGAGCGCATCGGAGCTGTCAATGCTACCGAGCTGCGGCTGACCGTCGAGGCCTGCGCGGACACGCCGAAAATCCGGGACTTCAGCGCCTGGTTCGCCGACGAGAAGCTCTTCAACGTTCCCATGGACCTGGCGCAGCGAAGCCATCTGAACATCTTCAGGGACAAAGCCGGTATGGTCCATATCGAATGCTCCAATCCCGAGCTGTCCATGAGATACACCGCAAATGGCGCGGATCTCGATAGCTCCGCACCGATATACGAAAAGCCTTTCCCGCTTAAGGACGGCGGAACGGTGAAGGCCCGCGCCTTTATCAATGAGCAGAACTGCGGAGAAATCAGGAGCCTCGGAGTTTCCGAGGCGACTTTCGGATGCGACAGAAGCGATTGGAAAGTCGTCAGCGTGAGCATGGAGAGCCCGTTCACAAACCTCGGGTGCGCAGGCTCGGAACACTTGCTCAACGACGATCCGTCAACGTACTGGCACACCTATCACACCGACACAAGCAAGAGTGCCGCGCCGCATGAAGTCGTGCTGGACATGGGGCGCGTGCGGGAAATCGCAGCGTTCACCTTCATGCCGAGAGGCACTGAAGCCACCCCCGACCAATATGAGTTCCACCTGAGCCAGGACGGCAAGAGCTGGAAACCCGTCGCCGCCGGTCGTTTTGAGGGCCTCAAGGCGAATCCCGGGATGCGCCTCATCAAGCTGGACGCCCCGATGTCTGCCCGCTACCTGCGCTTCGTCGCCAAGCATGTCCTCGACGATGTGTGCTACCTGGTCGTCGCCGGGATCGGTGCCGTCGAGTCGAAAAGATCGTGATGTTAATATAATGAAAAAAATATGTCATCGAAAGCCACCGCCGGGGGGGCGCTGAACATCTGGAGTTCCAGCACCCTCACGAACCTCAAACTGGGAATTCGCAAAGGCAGCAAGGCCTCGCTGCGTCCCAGCCCGGATGTCACGACGCCCGAGGGGCAGCCCTGCCTGGAAGTGGAGATCAAGAGACTTCAGCCGGACGCCGCGCCGGAGAGACGATAATTCTTTGTCACACTTAAACTTCAACTCATCAATAGGAGGTTCCAATATGAAAACATCAGCACCGAGAAATGAGGCCGTAAACAGTACCCAATGCGATTGTGTGAGTGGCTCCGCTCCACTCAAGCTTTCCTGGCGGATTGGATTGCCGCAATATGAGAAAGATGCCGAATTCAAGAAACTGGTAAACTTTCTTTCCAAAGAAAAGAAAATCGTGGATGAGGTGGCGTTCTTTGAAACCATTACGCACCACCTATACCTCCCCCTTGGCCAGATAAGGGAACGCTCGGAATTGCTCAGAAGGCGGATCGTTGCCATAAAATCCGCCGGAATTCCGAGCGTGGGCATCAATGTCTTAACGACGCTGGGGCATATTGATGAGGCTTGGGATTTTGTCCAGCCGCTTCCCTTCCAGCCCTTTGTTGGTCGCACTGGCTTTGTATCGAAGGCCTGTGCCTGCCCCAATACCCGGGGACTGCGCGACTATGTGCGGCAAAAGTATACGATGATTGCCAAGGCGTCTCCTGATTTTATCTGGATTGATGACGACTTTCGCTCTCATCATGGCCCCGGCGATGTCCGTGGCTGCTTTTGTCCGACCTGTCTCAAGTTGTTCTCGGCGTTTTCGGGCAGAGCATTTTCAGCCCGTGAGAAATTGATTGCTGCCTTGGACTCTCCAAAGAACAAGAAGTTGCGCCAGGACTGGATCGAAAACAATGTCAGGATCCTGGAATCTCTCGGCAGGGAAATCGTCGCAACGATTCATTCGGTCAATCCGGAAATCAAGACCGGCATGATGTCAACCGAATGCATTTATGCCCACAGCGGCGCCGAAGCCGTTCGTCTCTGTTCGGCGCTGAAGGCGGAGAAATACAGGCCTGGCGGCGGGTTTTACGGGGATAGTAACCCCTCCGGAATGATCGTTAAACCGCTGGATACAGCTAGGCAATGCGACGGATTCCCACCGGCAGTCAAGGAACGCCAGTACGAATTGGAGTGTTTCCCGTATCAGACGCTGAACAAATCCATCTCATCGCTCCTCAATGAATGCACGTTGGCGTTATCCTACGGCCTCAACGGTATCGCCTTCAATTCGCTCAATCCCATGGGGGATAGCAATCTTGAAGCTCGAAAACCTATGATGCGGGAAATTCAAAACACCCGCCCGTTATGGGAAGCGATTGCCGCCCAGTCTGCCGGCCTACCCGGTCATGGGCTGTGGCTGGCCTGGTCTCGCAGCATGCTCGGCAAGGTGGATTTGCATAAAGGAGAATCCTGGCTCGGCACCAACTGGGCGGGCGATCTCTACAAGGCAGCCGATGCCCTTGGGCGCATTGGATTGCCGCTCAGCGCCCATCGGCCCGGAGTTGTCACCATTTTGGCCGGACGCGTTGCCGAGACGTTTTCGGATGAGGAGCTCCGAGACATCCTTGCCGGCGCCGTTCTGATGGATGGTTCAACCCTGCAAATATTGGAGCAACGTGGAATGGGCGAACTCACAGGGGTTCGTATCAGCAAGCGTTGGAACAACGGTGTCCTGGAACGTCTGAGTAGTGAGGCTCTCAATAGGCCCTGGAACGATTCGATCCGCGATGCCAGGATCGAATTCTGGGGGGATGCCGCTGGACTTGGCGATATGCTGGAACCACGGTCGAGACGAGTAAAGATCCTTTCAAGGCTGGAATCGTATTTCGGTAAGAAGCTTGGCCCCAGCATGACTGCTTTTGAAAACAGCCTCGGCGGGCGGGTCATTGTCTCAGGTTACGCGCCCTGGATGTTCCTGGGCTCGGAAGCCAAACGAACCCAGCTCCAGAATGTCTTGGACTGGGCGTCACGTGGGCAGTTGGCAGTACGCATTGATGAGACCGTGCCGCTTGTCCCTGTCGTGCGGTTGTCTCCCGAGAAAGATCGCGGCACCATTGTATTGTTGAATGCAGGATTCGATGTCATCAAACAGGCGACCATCCACTTCAGGGGTCCGATGGTTCCGGTACATGTGATGTCACCAGGTTCCAGGCAACTACGGGTCAAGCCTGTCCGGGAGAAAAACGGCTGGAGTCTTCAACTCAGGGATTTTGCCCCATGGCGAGTGCGGGCATTGCTTCTGGGGTAGGCAATGGCGTATGCGATATGAAAAAACGCCACCTAAAGTTTGCACCGGGTGATGAATCAATGGAGACGCGACGTGAATGATCATCTTGTAAACCTGTTCCTGACGATGCCCCTACCGGAGACGGGGGTGAGTTTCACATCGTCAGACTTGGTCCTGAACAACTTGGTAGCCAAGGCGGAGAAACTGGCGGCCGCGAACATCGTCCAATTTTCGCCGGACATGCAGGCATTGATCGAGGGCGGCGGGTATTCAAGCGTCTATACCGAGACCCAGCCGATGGGGGGCGAGATGTATGCGAAGCGCAATCCGCGTGTGGCATTGAACAACCAGCTCTTCTTCATGCTCTGCCAGCGCGCCGATGGCCGCTTGCCGGGTGTGGTATTATCGCTCTTGCAGAGGGATCTTTCCGATTGGAAAAATGATCCCACATACATGTATTGCTCAGACGAATGGATATCGCTGGGGCTGCTGGCCGACTTCGGGCAGTTGTCGGGCAATGCCTTGCCTTATCCCGCGTTTAAGATGTATTTCTTGGCGGGCAAGCCCGAGGGCTACCTGCAAATGCTCGCCGAAACCCTCGAAGCCTTCGACGCCTATCTCTGGCGGACCCGCGATCCGAACGGCGAGGGCGTCCTCCAAACCTGGTGCGTTACTGACACCGGCGAAGACGGGTGCCGACGTTTCGGCGGCTCGCCCAACCGCTGGCCCCACGACTACCCGCCTGTGGGCGAGCATGCTCCGAGTCAGTCCATACCGGGCGACAACGAACGCTACTGGGGTTCCGAGCACGAGGAGACCGATCCCATCCATGTCCCGATGCGCTCCATGGACATGATGGCCTACTCCCATGCAAACCGGGCGACTCTTGCGCTCATCTCCGAAGAACTGGGCGACGGAAAAGCCGGATACTGGCACGAGCAGGCGCAAGCGGTCCGGCAGGCATTGAAAGCGAACCTCTGGCGTCCGGAGAAAGGCGCGGCCTACGACAAAGACCGCAATAACCAGTGGATGGAAACCCTCACCCACAACAACCTTCGCTGCATGCATTACGGCGTGTTCGACCAGGAGATGGCCGACGAATTCATCCGCCGCCACCTGCTGAACCCGGAGGAGTTTCTTACTCCTGTGCCGCTTCCTTCCATCGCCGCAAACGATCCCTTATTTTGGAATGCACCCGACAACAACTGGAGCGGGGCGCCGCAGGGATTGACCTGGCAGAGGACGATTGCTGCCTTGGAGAACTATGGCCATTTCGCGGAGCTCACGATTCTCGGGCGGATCTATTTGAAGGTGCTCAAGGCGGCGGGCGCGATGGCCCAGCAGTTCGATCCGTTCGATCCCGAAAATGCCGCGAAGGAAAATAAAGGCCGCGATGGCTACGGACCCACCGTCCTCGGGCTCATGGAATATGTCTCAAGGTTCTTCGGGCTACACCTGGAGCGCGATCACGTCTATTGGTCGGGCCTCGCCGACAGCGGGCCGGTGGATTATCGGCAGCAATTCGGCGATAGGAATTTTGAGCTGCGCAATGACGGGCACGCCATCACCGCGAGCATCAACGGGGAAGTGAAATTCACCTGCACGGCGGGAGCCCGGGTTCACACCGACCTGGATGGCCGCGTGCTGGAGGTCATCGGGATCGATACCGAAACGAGGCCGGTTTCGATCGGGGCCGCCGGGGTTGTCCGTCAGCTCACGGTCGCACCCAACGAAGTCCATGACCTCTCCGGTGCGGAGCCGAAACTCTTGCGCGCCGTGCCGTATTACACGCCGCTTCCCTTCACTGGAAAATACCCGCTTCCCGATGTGACCACCGAGTATTTCATGCGCTGGAAAATCTCGCCCGTGCTGCCCGGCGAAGGGATTGCCGAATTGCCCCGCCCGATTGAGAGCGAATTCGCGACCAGCGAACGATCGTTTCCCTCGGAATTTATTAATCTGTATTCGGAGTGGAAGGGGAAAACCGGGCACGCCGCATTCTTCGGGCATGTTGATGCCGAAGCGGCGATGGATGTCGAACTGAGATTCGGCGAAGACGGGCCGGTTCGCGTGTGGATCGGGGAGCAGGAGGTGCACACGAACCTGAAGGGCACCAATCCGGCATACCGTGATGTCCACCGCATACCGGTGCGACTGCCAGCAGGACGCACACCGGTCACGATCCTGATGGCATTGAACGGCGGGAAAGCCTGCGGATTCTTTCTGCGCATGGCGCGCCCGTATGCCGAACGAGTGCCGATCATGCCGCAACCCTGGAGATGATGGTGTTTATTAACAGGCACTGACATGGTTGAAAACCTTCAGACATCGAGATGCCTGAAATAACGCTTCACGGCGTTAAGGACACATGAGCGACAAAGGAACGAGCGGCCCGCTCCATCTTGACGGGACCCCGATGACGGACAGGGAGGTTGCGCGGGGGCTGCGGGTCAACATCGTCGCCTGCTGCCTTGGCATGATGTGGTTCGGAGCCATCAGCGGTCCGCCGACCACGATGTTGATCGAGTGCATGACGGGCAGCGGCATCCTGATCGGCCTCCTCGCCACCGTGGGACAACTCGCGCTGCTCGCGCAATTTCCCGGTGCCGTGCTGCTGGAGCGACTCCATGAGCGGAAGAAGGTCTGGGCGACACTTATCATCATCCACCGGCTCATGTGGTTCATCCCGGCGTTGGTCCCGCTCCTTGTCTCACCCACTCCCGGACGTGCCCATGCCGCCGCCATTATGGTCGTCGCTGCCATCGCACTCAGTGCCATTCTTGGGCAGACGGGCTTTCCGTCATGGCTGAGCTGGGTCACCGACCTTGTCCCCAAGTCTGCCAGCGGGCGTTTTTGGGGGCTCAGGCAGAGCATCTCGACGATTCCGTTTCTCGCCGCCACGATTGGGGCGGGGCTGGTGCTCGACGCCTTTGTTGATCCCCGCCAACCCGGCGGCACCTACCTCGGCTTTACGATCGTCTTCGCTGCCGCCGCAGTTTTTGGCATAGCCGACATTATCGTGCATCTGTGGGTTCCCGAACCGCAACGGCATATCCCTGAGGTCCCGCCCAAGCTGCTGCCGCTGATCCTCTCGCCCTTGAGGAGTGCGGATTTCCGCTGGATGACCTTCGCGATCGGCGCATGGTTTTTCGGGATCGCGCTCATCGGGTCCTTCTCCATCGTCTATCTCAAGCGCTGCTTTCACGTCTCCTACACGGAGCTGTCGCTGCTTACCTTCACCGGGACGCTCGGCCCGATCCTCGCCGGCTATTTCCTCGGGAGGCTCATCGACCGCATCGGGGCCCGCAGCTTTGGAGCGATCATTCTCTTCTCTGTGCCGCTGCTCTCGCTCGTTTGGTTCTTCGTCTCAAGCGAGGTTTTCACCATCACCCTTCCGCTGCTCGGGGTGCGGCAGATCTCGCAGCCGGTGGTGATTATGCTGGTCGCCAATCTGGTGGGCGGTGCCATGGCGGCTGGAATCGGGCTCTGCCAGATCCAGCTCCTCAGCTCCCTGTGTGAGGGCAGAGACAAGGCGATGTGCATCGCCGTCCACTATTCGATCCTGGGGCTGCTCGCCGCTCTCGGCCCGTTGCTCGGCGGCTACCTGATGGACATGCTATCTGCGCATCCCTTGGCGTGGCGGCTCCCCACCGGAGAACCCGTCTCGTTCTTCCATATCCTTGTTGTCATCTACATCCTCGTCGTTTGCGGGATCGGCGCACCCTGTCTGCTTAAGGTCCGTTTGCGCACCGGAGAAATGCCGTTCCTCATGGCCGTGGGGAAGCTCAGCGTCGATCCGCTGAAGAGTGGCCTATCGATGGTCTATGGACTTCTCCTCGATTACGCCGCGAGCCCCGTTACGAACTTGTTGACCGGAAAGGGTGAAGAAAAGAAATGAGGGGAAGAATAGAATAAGCCATTGGGGCAAGCGCGGGTCATGCTCGTGCTGTTGACTTCTCCCGCAAGAGAATCTGTTGACATTTAACAGTTTTAAAATGAAGAACTGAAAAGCCTTCACGGAATATGGAAAGGTTAAGAAATTATGCTTAAACACGAAATCACTCAGGCTCTTGGAGCCATGGAGAAACGTCTCGATCAGCAAAACGAAAAGCTCGAATACGCTCCGGTCACCAACTACGCGTCCAAGGTCGTCCGGCGCAAGCAAGGAGGCCGGAACATCGCAGTCTGGTCGGACGCCATCGACGACGCCTTGGCCGAGACCGGCGGCGTCTATTTCCCGGCTTCCGACGAGGCCTATTATATCGACCGCCCGATCATCCTGGACAGCGGCACGCACATCAAGGCCGACACCGGCGCCACGATCCGGTTGGTTGACGGCGCCAGGGTTTGCATGGTGCGCAACCGGAACTTGACGGTCGTCCGCGGAGCCGCCCCGGGAGCCGTGCTGACATCCGGCAACCGCGACCATGACATCTCCGTCACCGGCGGGACATGGGACCACGCCAGCTCGACCCGCAACCACTGGGACGTGCGCGAGGATGCGGCCAACCCGACCCTCCACCAGGCCTGGGGAATGTTCCTGTTCCTGAACGTCAGCAGCGTCTCGGTTACCAGTCTGCGGATCATGCGTTGTCCCGCCTATGCCTTCCTGGCGGCCAACGGCGTGGACTTGCTGTTCCGCGATATCTACTACGAGGAATGCTTCAGCGACGGCGTGCATGTCCAAGGACCGATCAAGAACGTCGTGATCAAGGACATGACTGGCTGCACGGGCGACGATTTCTTCGCCCTGGACAGTTGGCGCGACGAGGTGAGCGAGGGCCCCGTCGACCACGTCTGGATCAAAGGCTTGCGCATGGAAGGCGGCCACCGCGGCATGCGCCTGCTCGCCAGTAACGGCTTTCTGGCCGACTACCCGGTCACCAACGTCGTGGTCGAGGAGGTCACCGGCACCCGCGACTGCAAAATGTCTCCATTCCTGTCCGCCGACGCCAAAGGAGCCTGTGACGTCGGCTTCATGGACTGGATCTATTTCGAGAACATCGACTTTCTGGACAGCTACGCCCTGTATGGCTACCGGTGGAACGGTTGCATCCAAGTATACACGAATGCCAGCCACCTCTTCTTCAAGAATATCCGCGGCGGCAGACCGAGTATCACGGTGGGCCCGGTCGCCGTACCCGTTCGTGCCGACGCTCCGCTCGGGTACACCCTGAAATACCCCACCACCGACCTCGATTGTCAGGTCGAGGAGATGGTCCTGGAAGGTTTCCCCGAGGCGGACCGGGACAAGATCGTCGAGTGTGTCCGCGGCGAGCGCGGCGCGGGCAAGGTGAAGAATTTGATCTTCAAATGACATCACCCGCCGATTACAATCATCGCCCCGCGCTGTAAGCCAACATCGAGTCCGATATGCCATCCCGTCCATCAGTTCCTAAAAAATCCCCGAAGAAAGCTCCGAAATACGCTGTCCCGGCAGTGGATAACATGCTGGACATCGTCGAGTTTCTGGCTGGGCAAACGCGGTCGTTCGGCGTGACCGAGCTTTCGCGCACGCTGCATATCACAACGAACTCCGCCTTTCGGATCCTCCGCCGCCTGGTCGAGCGGGGATACGCCGAGATTGAACCGCAATCGGGAACCTACCGGCTGGGGCCTCGTTTTTTCTCGCTTGGGATGAGCCTGGCCTCGCGATTCGACCTGCGCACTCGCGCCCGGCGGCATCTGGAGTGGCTGGCAGCGCAGTCCGGACAGACCGCTCAGCTGCAGATTCCCGATGGCGACCGGTTGCTCATCCTGGACGTTGCAAACGCCTCCTCGCCCTTCTACATCCAAACCCAGCCGGGCAGCCGGGTGTTCTACCACGCCAACGCATTCGGAAAATGTCTTCTGGCCTTTCAGGATGAAGCCCGGCGGCGGAACAACCTGCCCCGGCGATGGCCCCGCCTGACGGAAAACACGCTCATGGAGTGGCCGCAGCTTGAAGCCGAATTGGAGACCGTGCGACAAACCGGCTTGGGCTATGACCGCGAAGAATACCTGCGCGGAGTGAGCTGCATCGGCGCGCCCGTCTTCGACGTTTCCAGCCAGGCTGTCGCGGGGGTCGGCATCACTTTTCTTATTGGCGAGGGAGCCAAGCAACAGCCTCCATCTTGGCAGCGGACGGTCCTTGAAACCGCCGAACGAATCGCTCAAGACATCGGCTATTGCGGTGATTTCTATACGCTCAAATTAGCGGCTCTTTCTTAAAGAGCAGCGACTAAATCCAGCTCATTTAGCTATCCCAAAAAGAACAAGCCATTTTTTTACAGAATAATTCAAAACATGAAAACCATCGAAGCCACGCTCATGTCAGAGCCTGCCGAACTTGATGCCTGCGGCCTATCCGGGCGCCTCGCGACGCTCATCCAGCGATACCACGCCCAGCATGCCGAGGCCCGCGCACGCCATGGGAACAGCAGCCTGTTTTACGACGATGACGAGCGCCAGGCGCACGCGCAGGCGATCATCCAGGCTTACGAGGAAACCATCGGGCAGCCGGCCATCGTCCGGCGCGCGAGGGCATTGGGACGTTTTGCGGATGCGGCGCTTGTGCACCTTAACCCGGAAGATATTTTCGCCGGTTCGCAGCGTTTCTGCGGGCTGGGGTTTCCCAAAGAAATCAACGAAACATTCCAGAAGCTCGGCTATGCGCACAACGTCGGACATATCATCCATGACTACGCCGGCTTGGTCCAGGTCGGGATCGATGGCTTGGCCGCGCGGATTTCCGCCCGTCAATCGCTCCCGCTCACAGCGGACGAAGCGGTCATGCTGGAGGCTTGCGGAGGTGCGCTCACGGCATTTTCCCAGTTCATCACACGCCATAGCGAAGAGGCGGCAGAAGTTGCCGTCCTGCTAACAGGCGCACAGGCGATCGAGTGGCGGGCCTGGGCAGACGAGCTCGGGTCGCTCGCTCACCAGCAGCCGACGTCGTTTCGAGGCGCGCTGCAGCTTGTCTGGTTTGCACAGATCTTTCTGCATGCGGAAACCCCGACCGCCGCGATCTCGTTCGGACGTCTCGACCAATACCTCTGGCCGCATCTTCGCGACGACATGGAAGCCGGAATTCTTGATCGATCCGATGCCGGCCATTTGGTGGGTGCCTTTTTCCTGCGGTGTTGCGAGGGGGAAGAAAGCCAGAATCTGACCATCGGAGGAGTGGACGAAAATGGCGCGGATGCGACGAATCCCCTCTCACTCCTGCTCCTGGAGGTGATGGCCGAACTTCGGGTTTGCCAGCCGTCGTTGAGCGTGCGTTTGCATCCCGGGTCGCCGGATGAGCTGGTGCAGGCAGCGTGCACGCTGGCGACAACCGGAACCGGGCAGCCCGGCTTTATCAACGACGACGCCGTCATTCCCGGCTTGCAGCGCTTGGACATCCCGCTGGAACGCGCCCGCGACTTTGGCATTGTCGGCTGCTACGAGCCGGCCACCTGCGGGGATTGCTACCCGAACACCGTCTGTGGCAGTCCGCCCTGCCTCGCGGAATCCCTTGTTAGCTATCTCCAGACGCCGGAGGCACTGGCAGCCCCGGACTTTTCCGTTTTCCTGGAGGGTTGGTTTACGCGCTTCTTCGACGCCTACCAATTGGCGCTGACCACGCACTTTCAGACCAGTTGGGACAACTGGCGTGAAAAGGTGCCGTCGCCATTCGGCAGCGTGCTGATGAGTGGGTGCGTGGAACGCGCTCGGCCCGTTGAATCCGGCGGGACTCGGTTCAATTTGTTCGGGGTTAACATCCTGGGGCTGGGGACGACGGTTGATAGCCTGCATGTCATTAACACGCTCGTCTTCCAGCGCCGGGAACTGACGCTCGCAGAGCTTTCGGCCGCGATGGCTGCGGATTTTCCAGATGAAACATTGCGCCGCCGGCTCCTGACGATTCCTGGGCGCTACGGCACTGACGCCGAACCGACCAACAAGCTGGCGGCACAAGTTTCCGAACGCATTGCCACGATGGTCTTGGAAAGCCGCATGGATCATGGCGTGCGTCCTTATCCCGCATTTTTCAAGTTCACCGCCGACATCTGGTCGCATCCTTACGCCACGCCAGACGGCCGCCACATCGCAGATCCGCTTTCCTACGGCTGCGGTCCAGCGAGCACGTGTGGGGGAACCCCGACATCGATCCTCGCATCTGCCAGTTCCGTGGCGCATCACCTCTGCCCGTGTGGAAATCCCCTGGCTCTCTCCCTTCTTGCGCAGGATTTCACCGGCCCGGAGGGCACTGGCCGTCTGGCCGCGCTGGTGCTCGGATACTTTGCTTGCGGCGGATTTCATCTCCACGTCAACCTCCTTCATGCGGACGAACTGCGCGCCGCACAGGAAGATCCCTCGAACCATGGCGAGCTCATGATTCGCATCAGCGGGCTAAGCACCAAATTTGTCACCCTCCGCCCAACGCTCCAAGACGCTCTCATCGAGCGTGCCGAGCATGGCGTCTGATTTTCAAACCTCGAAACCAGTGAGATTCCAAGACCAGCTCTACACCGATTACGCCCCTCGCCTCGCCCCATGGCGGCAGGGATGTGTGGCCCGAAAGCGCGAAAACCAATTTGGTCAGAACTCCAGCGGTTCTACCGACCTGTGCTATAAAGCCCGCTTACGGAGGTTTCGTCGAAGTCGTATCCTGAGGCTATGACAACTTCGATTATCCTAAATAACGAAATGGAATCTCGCGCAGGCGCAGGGACGCAGAGGAGAGGAAGTTACGAAAAAGAGGTTGTGCATCTTCCGGGTGATGGGTGATCTTCCTCCAACTCTCTGCGCGAGCGAGCCCCTGCCCCTGCATTTTCCTTTTTGGGATTATTGACAAAGCCGCTTCCAAAGTAGAGGAGAAGGTGCCGTGCGATCACAAATGCAGATCATCCGCAGTGCAACATCGACCTTTTAATGAAACCAAACATCCTGAAATTCCCCAAGCGATGCGCCGTCCACTCGCCGACCTATTCGGGAGTTCGCGTCACGGCCGAGATGGAATCCTATGTGAAAACCCTCTGGGATATGCCCGGTCCTCTGGTGGTGGTTGAGGATCAAGGCGACTTTCAGGGGATCACGTGGGAACCATGGACGCCCCGCATCGGCGAAACCAAAGCCGATATCCAGCTTCATGCCGACGGCTGGGAAATCGGGGTTCCGCCGGGTGCGACGGCTCGCTTTTACCCGAAAGCCTCCACGCTCGAGACGGCCGTAGCGTTTTACCGCAGCGATCATCCGGCGCAACCCGTGCCGGGACAGGCGACATTGGATCGCATCAAGCGCTGTGTCTTCCTCGATCTTTGGCTGATCGATGGCCGCATCGCGCATGATTACGCGGATGTGTGCCGGTTGCTGTTCGAGCTGGATGCGCTGGGCATCGCGGAAGGGACTCTCCTCTATCTTCCCGGCTGGCACGCGCCTTACGACACGCGGATGCCGGCATGGGAGCCCGCCGATGCGCTCGGAGGCCGCGAGGGATTCGGCCGCATGGTCGCGCTCTCGAAATCTCTCGGAGCAGTCGTGATGCCCCACTTCAACTTCCAGGGCTACGACGCCGCCTCGGGCTTGCTGGAAAATTGGGAGGAGGACTGGACCGGCGCGGGCTGGGGGGCCAGGGGCGGGATTTGCCCGATGTATCCGATCGAGTATATGCAAATCGACCGGCCCCGGTGGATTCAGCTTTTTGACAGCTACTTCGACCGCACCGTCGGCGAATTCGAGCTCGAGGCCGCCTTTCTCGACCAATGCGGAAACCCCGCTGGCGAAAGCCCCTGGGGCAGGGCCGTCGGCAAGGCGAAATTTGAAAACGGCGATCTTGTTGCGGCAACCGCCGGGCTCTTGAACCGGATTCACGGAAAATTCCCCGATTTGCTTCTCGGCGCGGAGACGCTTGGCGAACAGATCGTCGCCCATATGCCGCTGGTTCAATCCTCCTGGCTTACTGAGCAGAACCTGGGCAAGTTTTCTCCCATCGCCAGGTTGATGTTCGAGGGCCGGGTCCGGTTCTTCCCGCATCTCTTTCTGGCGGCAGCCACGCCGTGCCTTTATGTCTATACCAACATGCCCTTGATTGTGGAACACGGCCCCGAACAGGTCTTTCAGTGGTATCAGGAAAACAACCGCCAACTCGGGGCGATCCCCTCGGTCCGCCTCGACTTCAAGCGCCGCGGCATCGACCCGCTGAGCCTCGCGGTCTTGACCGCCCCTTAACCACCCGAGAATATCCCGCTTCCGCCCACCAGCAAAAAAAACCAACCATGATTCCATTTTTCAAAACCGAAGTGCCGCTGCGGATTTGCATGTGGGATTTTTCCTGGCTGACGTGCGGGCATCTTGGCGGCGCTTTTTCCGACTTGGCCCGGCGCGTTGCCGAGGCAGCCGAGCGCGGATACAACGCACTGCGCGTCGATGTCTTTCCACACTTCTACGTGGAGAAAGAACACGCCTTCGGGCCATACGGCCTGAATCGCCGCATCCGCACTTGGGGCGATGTCCTGCTGCCGCAAGGCTACACGGTGGATGTGCGCGCCAAGGTCATCGAGCTGGCCGATCTTTGCCGCCGTCACAACATCTGGCTCGGGCTCGATACCTGGCAATCCTTTACCGTGCTCAACGCCACACGCGAAAAAGGCCGCCTGATTTCCGCTTCGGAAGAGGAGGCGGTCTGCCGCAGTTGGGCGGAGGCGTGGGTTGAGGCGTTGAGGATGATGCGCGGCGACGGGGTGCTCGAACGCGCTGTGTGGGTCGCGCCGCTCAACGAAGTCCCGCTCTTCCTGGGAGCCATGCTGGCCAGCGTCAAAGTCTCCGATCCCAAGACGCGCCACGAGGGGCAGACGGATTTCCACGAGGATCTGCCGGAGCTCGACAGCGTCTTTCGCCGCATCAACCAATGGCTGGGGGAAGCGGTGAAGGAGGAGATTTGCCGCGACGGCATTCCTCTTTCCTATTCCGCCCTGGGCGCGGAAAACTACGCCGCCCGCCTCACGGACCTCTACGATATGGTGGACGTCCATTTCATGCCCGATCTGGTGCTCGATGAGGATGACAGGACCGCGCTCGAAAAAGCCGCTCCTGGGGCATCTGGGTTTTCCATGCACGACGCGCTCGCCCATTACGATCTCGCGATTTATTCCGCCGCCTGGGCCCGTGCGTGCCGCCGCCAATACAGCCAGATGCTCTCGCTTGCCCATTCCTATGCGCGCGGGGCGCTCGCCCGCACCACGCTCCCCTCGGGCAGGAAGCTCCCGGCGGTGCTCACGGAAGCCTACGGCCCGTGCAACTTCCCCGACCATCCCGAGGTCAACTGGGAATGGTATAAGCAATGGAACGGAGACGCCGCCCGCATCTTCGCCTCATACGATTTCGCCGGCCTGACACTCTCCAACCACGCCGAACCGATCTTCTCGCTCTGGGACGACATCCCGTGGCAGCGCACGGCCAACCTGTTCATCGAAAACAGCATTTCCCATCACTAACCATTCCAAAAAATGAAAACCAAGAATAGCCGCCGCCGCGCGTCCCGCCGCGTCCTGCATCTCATCAGCCAGGCCCACCTCGACCCGGTCTGGCTCTGGCCTGTCCGGGATGGGATGGCCGAGGCATTGACCACGATGCAAAGCGCCGTGGACCGCGCGGCGGAGGTGGCGCAATTCAAGTTCACCCGCGCCTCCACCGAGACCTATCGCTGGGTCAAGGAAATCGACCCCGTCCTCTATCGCCAGATTCAAAAGCTTGTCAAACAGGGCCGCTGGGAGCTGATCGGCGGCTGGATCGAGCAGGCGGACTGCAATATTCCCTCGACCGAAAGCCTCATCCGGCAAGGGCTCTACGGGCACGCTTTTTTCAACAAGGAGTTCGGAAAAACCACGCGCATCGGCTACAACGTCGATTCGTTCGGGCACGCGGGCGGGCTGCCGCAGATATTAAGGGTTACCGGCATGGACCGCTATGTTTACATGCGCGACCACGACAACGACCTGCCCGCATTGCCGCTCCTGTTCTGGTGGAAAGCGCCGGATGGCTCCCGGGTGCTCACGCAACGCATCCTGGGGAACTATTCCCAGTCCTACGCCATTCGGCCCGGCGAAATGGAGGCGCGCATCCGGGAAGCCGCCACAACCCATTTTGCGCCCGGCTTCGACCACGGCGTTTTTTGGTTCGGCGTCGGCAACCACGGCGGCGGCCCAACCCGTGATCAAATCGCCAAAATCCTGGAGTTGCAGAACGATCCGTCGTTGCCCGAATTGCGCTTCAGCACGGTCGACGGCTATTTCGACGCGGTCGAGCAAGAAGCGGCGTTTGCGAAATTGCCCGTCGTGGAAGACGAGCTGAATTTCAATTTCCGCGGGTGCTACTCCGCGACCGGAGCCGTCAAAGCCCTGCACCGCGCCTCGGAGAAAGCGCTTCAAACCGCCGAGGCGATCCATTCCCTCGCCGGAAGCGCCCGGCCCGGGGAACTCCACGCCGCCTGGCGCAAGCTCCTCTTCAACGAATTCCACGACATCATGGCGGGAACGTGCATCGAATCCACGTTTGCGGAGACGCGGGACCGGTTCGGGAGCACGCTCGATAGCGCACGGGAAGTCGCGACGCGGGAAACCTACCGCATCGCGCGTCAGGTCGATACGCGGCAGGAAAAAGGGAGCGTCCTCTTCGCTCTCAACCCGCTGCCGTGGAAACGCACCGGAATGGTCGCCTTCGACACCTTTATTTCCCCGCACAATGTCGAGGAAATCTCGCACCTCGAAACACAGTCGGGCCGGAAGATCCCGATTCAATGGCTCGGCGCGGAGGCGAATTTCGGCCCCTACGGGATGCCTTGGGGCAAGCTCACGGCGCTCTTGGAGCTGCCTCCCGGCGGCTATCGCGCGTTCCGCGTGGCGATGCGCCCGGTCAGGAAAAACGCCGCCGCGAACCCCGCGCCCAAGACCAAGAACCCCGCGCTCGCCTCGCTCCCGATCCCTCAGCGCGGCGAGGCGTTGGCCGCTCCCGTCGGCGTGGTCGTCATCGAGGATTTGAGCGGCACCTGGGGCCACGGCCGCACGGAATTCCGGAAGGAACTGGGCAGGCCGACGATCGTTTCCACACAGGAACTGGAACGCGGGCCGCTGGTGAAAATCACGCGCCAAATCTCCCGATGGAAATCGTCCGAAATCTGGATGGACGTGGTCCGCTACAGACACACGCCCCATATCGAGCTGCGCTTTCGCATCAACTGGCAGGAGAAACGCCAAATCGCCAAACTGGAAATCCCGACCCGCTTGGAAAATAGCCGCTTGGTTTGCAAAACCGCAGGCGGGGTCACCGTCCGCCCCGCGAACGGCGAGGAATTCCCATGCCAGGATTGGATCGCACTGGAGGGAACGCTGGGAAAGAAGCCGACGACCGTGGCGCTCATCAACGACTCCAGCTACAGTTGCGACACTAAGAATGGATCCCTCCGCATGGTGCTGGCCCGGTGCGTTCCCTTCGCTGAACACCCGCCGTTTGAATACAAGGACGACACGAACGTCAAATTCACCGACCAAGGCTGGCAGGACCGCCGCTTCTGGCTGACGGGCGGCCCGGATGCCTGGACCGGCCTCAACCTCGAGCGCGCCGCGCAAGAATGGCAGATCCCCGCCCAGCACATGATGGACTCGGGACATCCCGGCACCAAGCCATGGGAAGAAACGTCTCTCTCGGTCGAACCCGCCACCGTTTCCCTGCTGGCGCTCAAGCCCGACGAAAACGGCAAGGGAATGATTCTCCGCCTCCAGGAAATGTCGGGCCGCCTCACCCAAAGCACTTTGATCTGGAAGCGGACGGCTTTCAAGATCGCGCTGGAGCCATGGGAAATCAAAACCCTGCGCCTCACCCAACGCAATGGCCGCTGGGTGGCCGAGGAAACGGATGCCCTCGAGCGCTTCCGCAGCCGCGCGCCAGGATTGGCCCGTTTCAAATCAAAACCTCAGACATCCTGACCTGCGGGGAAAGCTTTTGAGACCATCTCTCATAAAAAATTCCACGGTTCTCTTCTCTTTTTCTCCTTTGCGGCTTCGCGTCTTCGCGGGAAATCGCCGGATCCGGATTAATGCGCGCTTTCCCGGGGGGACACTCTTACGATGCCATAGGCTTTTGTGCTGGCTGCATTGTTTTTATCTCCCACCCAGACCATCATCGTCTGAGGGGGAAGCGAGTCATCGGAGTCATTCAGAGAAATGTTAAATCCAAACAGGTCACCGCAATCCGGGGGCAGGTCGAACCGCCCTTCAAGGAGATATCCATGATCCGACGTCGATCCGGTGATGACGAGGTTGGGAAGCGTTTCCCCATAGGCCGTAAACTGCCCATCCGGTGAAACCGCGAGCTGGATCGGCCTATGGTCGCCGGGCTGAGAAGGATGGAAGTCAAAGAAGACCTCCACGCAATCAGAGAGATACCGTTGGTTTTCCTTCCCTTGCGGGCAGGAAGCCACTTTGTCATCTGTGACATCAATCTGGAAAGCGATGGAATTTCCCTCCTGCTTCAAGGTAGCCATGGCGCTCAAATCCGACGGGCCGTTCCAGGAACTTTCTTTCACCAACCGGCTCTGGGGATCATACTCGGCTTTTCCGATAACGACCTGGCTGTCCTTGGCGATGGACAGCGAGGCTGGGCCGGAGGAGATGTCCAGGCATTCCCGCATCCGGCAAGGAAGCGATCCTGAGAATTCTTTGTCCAGCCCACCGGAGAACTTGACGGAATACTCGATTGCACCGCTCACGGGAGAGTCAATTGTAAACGAGCTTTTTTCCATGGCATCCGGGGCAATGGTCAAAGCCATCTCCTTTGGTGTCCCCCCACCGGAGGCCACCCTCACAAGCACCTGGCTCGGCTTGGAAGCTGGGTTGCACAAAGTGACCTTCACATCAACTGTCTGCCCTGCAATGCAAAATTCTGGACAGGACGCTTCGATTAAGGGGCGGACCTCCAGCTTTCCCTTCGGATTTTCGAGATACATGGGAGATTCGCCCAATGTGAAGGGAAGAGGCACGCCGTCGGGGCGGCCGTCGGTCTTATTGCCCCAAAGGTCCGAGACCTCAAGGGAGCCGCCAAGCGCGCGGGCCGACAGAAGCTCGGTGCCACCGACCGTCCAGGCGATAATATTTTCTCCGGCCGTCGCTGAGCGGAACAGGTAGGCGCGGATATTTTCGCCGAGCTGAAGATCCTCGGCGAACGTCATCCCTTTCAGCTTGTTGGCAAGGTTGACATGGGCGACATAGATCGGCTTCGGACTGAAGTCGGCATTGACGAGCCCGCTACAGTCATCGGCAAACAGGTAGTGGGTATTGAGTTTGATGCCGACCGCCAGGCTCTGGACATACCATTGAGCCAGCCATTCCGCCTGTTTTTTTTCTGTGATCAAGACCGAATTGCCAAAGCCGCCGATTCCACCGGGGTTGAGTTTGGAGGCGCAAACAGATGTCTCGGTATTCCACAGCGGCTTGCCGCCCTCGCCGATGGCATTCAGATATTGCACCACTTTTTTCACAGGTTGAACAAGCGGATCCCATGATTGTCCGGTGTTAGATGTGCAGTAAAAATGGGCGCACGTGATGTCGAAGAACTTTCCGGGTTTGAGCTGGTAAAACTCAGGGGCCGGCCAGAAGGCGTCGGTCGGCTTGTGGGTCGTTCTTTCCAGCTCCCCGAAGGCGGCGCAGAATCCCCCGAGCATGACCATTATGGTCGGGTCAACCGCCTTGAGCACCTCATGGGAGGCTTTGAGCACTTCCAGATAAGCCTCGGGCGTGTAGGGATAAAACACGCAGCGGGTGTCCTCCTCTCCCCAAATCTGGTAGTAATGCACCCGCCCTTTGTAGCGTTCCGCCACGGCCCTGACGTATTCCCTCCATTTGTCGATTGGAGGGAAGTTTCCATTGTTGACCCGGTAGGAGGGCGGTTTGACAGCAGTCTGCCACGGCTCATTCCCGCCCGTGAAAAGGATGTAGATTTCGAGGCCGTTCCTGGTCGCGCTCTCGACCATGTGGTCTAATCCCGCCCAATTGTATTGCCCCTCGACTTTGCACAGATCATTCCAAGCCGGCCAGATACGCGTCCAACGGATTCCCGCCTTCGCGGATAGCTCCATCGTTCTTTCGACGCCAGCGCGGTCGCCTGCAGAACCAGCAAACGGCAGGTTGGGTGCGATGGCGAAGGGCGATTCCGCAGCCGGCGGACGCTCGCTTGGCTTGGGGTGGACGGCGAGCGGGAAGTCGAAGCCCAGAGCAGTCCCGGATTTCCTCCGCGCGGAAAACGTGTAAGTCCCGTAGGGCAGCGCGGGGAGCTGCACGGTCACCACGCCAGAGCGTACTTTGAAAGGAAGCGTTGTCTCCTTGCCATCGGCATCGGCAAGCTGAAATCCCAAGCCGGTCGTCTTCGGGATCTCGCCGTCGAGCTTCAGCTTGATCGCATGCGGCCGGTCGCCCGTCAGATAGGCCGAGGAGTAGCCATCGGCCAGCTCAAGGGTGAAAACTGGCCGCATGACCGTGATGTTAAACTCCTTGATCTCCCCCTGGAACACCGATGCGCCGGCAGCTTCTGCACCAATGAAGAACGGCCGGCCTTTCGGCCACAAAAACTGGTCGGAGGGAGTCGATTCTTTGCCGATGCGCTTGCCGTCAAAGGAGGAGTCCACGCTCGATGTGGCGACGATGGATCGCGCTTGGCGTAGCTCGGACTTCTTGATGTTTCCGGCGGCCATCGCCTGGATTCTTGCGTTCGGGTTGGCTGTGGTGATTCTGGAAAAATAGGTTTGTCCGCCCCAAAGGATCATGGAGATCGAGTTAGCGATATTGCCGCCGCTCATGTTCCGACCCAACGTGAAGAGCCCGTGGCTTGCTGTTGCGGCACGGCCGTCGAAGCCAGCAGCAAACTTAACATCGATGACATAGACGAGCTTCGGATCCTCGCAATACGCGTCGGGCAGAACGAAAGAAAGCGGGAGTTTTCCGTCCGCGCTGACCGGCTCCAGTGCAGTCCCCTTGCTGGACATCAGAACCCGTTTCCCCGAGGCGTCCGGCTTCAAGTCAAAACGCTCAGTCTGCACCAAATTCGCGAAAGGATCCGGCTCGTCCGGCTTCTTCGCGATGGCGGCGGCCGGGGATATCTCGACCTTCCGGATGTCGAAGGTCCCCGCCAGCTGCTGCTGGCGGAAAGTCAGGCTCATTTGTGCCGCCCCGGCTGGAGGCACGATCCGCTGCGTCTTGGTTTTCCAGGCCGGAGCTTGCTCGAAGATCACATGCTGCGATTCAAGCGGCTTGCCGCCCGCGTCGGCAAAGCCGATCAGCAGCCAGGATCCATGGTGCATGCCCGAAGACTGGTTGCTGGATTTAAAGTCAACCTTCAGCTCGTAGTCACGCCCTGGCTCCAGCGGAAACTGCCTGCTGAGGCTGGCGCCCCCCTGATCCGCAGGCAGGCTCAGCCTCGCAAAGCTGCTTTCTAACTGGGGCTTAACTCCTTCCGCTTGTGAGGCTTCCCAGGCTCCCTCTCCCCCACCGGGCCACGATACCCCCGCAGCTCGAATTTCCTGCTCCGCAATCAGAGCCATGACCAGCATTAAAATGCGAACATTCCTCATGAAAGCCAGCCTAAAGGGAACAGAAAAGCGGACGAGGCCACTGCGTAAATGTCCGAGGACGGTAGCTAAGGAAGCGGGTGTAGTCATGGTTGATGAGATGATTTAATCCAGCGAGCAAGAACGTATTAAATCTAACAGATATGTTTCCATGCTTGAAAGCAAAAAGTAATCGCCTGCGGCCACGGGGCTTAAAAAATATTTTACTTTGTTCAGACAACTGAATGAGCTCCTTTTTGCGAAACGAAGAGTCGATATTCGAGTTCCGCAACTGCGCCAGCATGACCGCTATGCAATATGTGCCGGATATCGACCGGTTGCTCTTGACAGCATGCCGGTTCCAGTGATAGAAATATTTTTAAGTAAAACAATAAAAGCAGAAGGTTTATGATGGAAATAAAATGTGCGGTTAACAGGGGCTTGGGTATTGCCATGCTGTTGCTCGTGTCGGCATCCGCCGCTCAAGCCCAGACGCAGGCAGGGCATCGGGCGGTGATTGATCTGGACGGCACTTGGGAGACCCGCCCCAACCAGGGGCTGATCTTCAACTTCCCTCCGGCCCAGGACGCCTGGAAGCCCGAGACCGTCCCGCAGCCGCAGTCATCGCTGATCAAGCCCACCGAAATATCTTGGAGCTACGGAAAGTCCGTGGCGGAACTGAAAAAGGCTGGACTCGCGGATTTTGCTTCCAAGACTAATCTTTCGGCCTGGTACCGACGGAAGTTTTCCATGCCCGCCAAGGCCGAGGGGAAGACCGCGTCCTTGATCTTCGACTGCATGCAGACCAAGAGCGTCGTCTGGCTCAACGGCGTGAAGCTCGGCGAGTGCATCTTCGGCATGGCTCCGACCAGCTACGATATCGGCGCCCAGGTCCGATGGGGTGGGGAGAATGAGTTGGTGGTCGGTCTGGCAGGTCCTGAGGCTTTGATTGACTTGACGAACGAGGTGTTCGTCGGGCAATTCCTCCACTACCGCGCCGGAATCCAGGGCGACGTACGCGTGGAGATCAAGTCCTGCGTCCATGTTGACGACGTTTACGTCAAGACCAGCGTGGCGAAGAAACAGATTGAGGCGGAGATGACTCTTGTCAACAGTGGTAAGGCGGCGGCGACGGTGGTCCCCACCTGCGTCATCGAACGCTACAGCGACCGCCTGCCCTGTCTGACCGCCACGGGGGAACCGGTGACCCTGGCCGCCGGCGAGACGAAGACCGTGAGCGTCTCAAGTGCCTGGCCCAATCCCGTCTTGTGGTCGCCCGAAACGCCGTTTCTCTATGTCGCATCCTGCCGCCTGGCCTCGCCGAAAGGCGTTGCGCTGGACGAACTCGACCAGCGGTTTGGCTTTCGCGAGTTCACGGTCAAAGGCCGGCAATTCCTGCTCAACGGGAAGCCGATGACGCTCTTTCGCGGAGAAACCGGGTCTTACGCCAATGAAACCTACCAGCAGGTCTATGGTTCGGAAGATCCGGCGCGTGGCGGGAGTTTGAAGCAACTTGCCGGGAATACTTTTAACAACTTGCGGATCTGGGGGAATAGCCCGCTGGTGCCGCAGATGGCCGACGAGATCGGCGTAACCGTGGCCCCGACGCTGGCGCACTTCTGGCCGCCCTGCTTTCCTTTGGATCCAGCCAAGCGACCGCTCTGGCTGCCCAACCTGAAGGAGCACCTGCGGAAGGTGGTCAGGAACTTGAGGAACCATCCTTCCATCGTCATCTGGAATATGGCCAACGAGACCTATTGGGGTAAGGTGCCGACGAACCCCGACATGAAGGAGGTCTGCAAGGAACTGGTCGAGACCGTCCGCGCCGTCGATCCGCTGCGCCTGCTCGATGGTGATGCCGAAGTGGGTTGGGATGGGCTGCTGGACATTATCAGCATCCATTACCCCGGGGCGCCGGGTGATCTCTCGAAGCAATACCCGAACTCCGGCGTCGTCGTCCCCAACGATCTTTATTGGCTTAAGGACAAGGGCAATGGCGGCTGGCGGTCCGAGTTCGACTGGGACAAGCCGCTGTCCGTCGGCGAGTATTCGATGAGCCCCTCCACACCGGACGGCTATTCCGGATACGGGGGCGAGGAATCGTATAACTGGGTCAAGGAATCCATGCATTGTAGAGGCTCTGAAACCGCAGTGGCCCTCAGCCTGATGAGCAAGGTGTCCGACGTTTACCGCGTTCAGGGCGTGGCCTGCCTGGGACCCTGGATCTTTGACGGGAATAACGTCATTCCTCGCTTCGCGATCCATCCTTTGGACTTTCATCCGAACTTCCAAGGCGGCAAGACGGTGATTCGCAAAGTGGTCGTGTTTTATGAGTCGGACACGGGGTTGGGCAACCCCCGGCTGCAATGCTTTCTAACCGTCGCCGGGCGCAACGTGTGGGAGACGAACATTCCTCTGGTGCTCAAGCGAGGCGCCAACGTTGTGGATGTTCCCATTACTCCTCCGATGGTGGACAGGACGACGAAAGCGGAGCTGACGCTGCGGCTTCGCTATGACCGCAGTGGTTCCATCCCCGAGAAGACCCGCCACTCGGAGACCGTCTTCATCATGCCTGAGACCTCTCTGGGTGATGTCGATGCGACGAAGATCGCCCTGCTCGACCCTGTCGGAAAGACGGCCGCTGCCCTCGCCAAAATCCCATTGACCTTGAGTCCGCTCGCGTCGTTGGACGCCGCCGCCCTGGCTGGCAAGAAATTGCTGTTGGTGGCAGGGGATGCGCCACTCGCTCCGGTCAAGGCCGCGATCCTCGACTTCGCCGCCAAGGGCGGAAGCGTGATCCTGCTGCAAAGGGACGACGCTGAGAACCTGGGGGCGGGCTTCCCGGAGCTGGACCGGCGTCATGTCGCCAGCCGCGTCTGGAAGCGCTCGCACAGCCATCCGGCCCTTGAGGGGCTTGACGACGGCCAACTCTCCTACTGGCGCCCTGACAATCTGGTCGGCAAGCTGAATTACTCCAAACCCACTGATGGCGACTGCAAGATCCTGCTGGATGCAGGTGGCACGCGGGGCATGGAATGGACGCCGCTCTGCGAGACCGCCTATGGCGATGGCCATCTGATCTTCTCGCAGTTGAGCCTCGTGGACCGGCTCGGAGTCGAGCCTGTCGCCGGTGATATCCTGTCCAAGCTGGTTCGTTATGGCCTCGCCGCCACGCCTGACCGGCCCCGGCAGATGAGGTTGCTCGCTCAGGACAATGCTAAACTCGAGGAAACATTGGGGCTCTGCCGGATCGTCTGCTCCAAAGGACTGGCGGGCGACGGACCGGTCTTGTGGGATGCGTCTTACAAGGCGTCGGCTGACGAACTAGCCACCCTCAAAACTTATCTGGCTGCTGGCGGCAAAGTCTGGCTGCACGGGTTCACGCCGGAGACTGTCGGTGCGGTGGCTCCGCTGCTTCCTTTCAAGCCGGAACTGGCGGCCATCGATCCGAAGTTGACCACGGCGGTTCGGGTGTCCGACTCCTCCCTGATGGACAACCTTTCCAGCGCGGACTTCATGTGGGCCAAACTCGACCTGTGGAATCGGGGCGGTTTTCTGAGCGGTTCCGTGCCCACGGCCAAGCTGGGCACGCATATCTTGCGCCTGCCGGGCCTGGATGCGGGCGAGTTGCTTGTCGAGCCGGGGCTATTGGTTGCCATCCCTGCCGGGAAGGGGCGGGTGCTGTTCGACACTCTGGCCTGGGAAGAAGCCTGCACCGCCGAAGGCGAGCGCGTCACCCGGATCGTCTCCGCCCTGGCGATGAACCTGGGCGCGAAGATCGCCAAGCCCCGTGGCGACGCTTACGACTATTTCCCCGTGGACTTGGCCAAGTTTGCCAACATGGGCTACGTGGACGAGGTTGCCGAGGACGGCCAGGGCGGCGGACTCGACCAGGGAAAGTTTGACCTCTGCTTTTTCCTGACCAATCACACGGAACGAGTGAACGGCACGGGCGCGCCCATCGCCGCCGAGCCATTCCCGGAGAACACCCGTTTCTGTGGTGTGCCGTTCCACCTCACCGCTCCGAAAAAAAACGACGGCAAGGCCATGATCGCCCTGCGGGCCACCGACCGCGCGCTGAAGTTGCCGGACAAGGTCGTGAGCGTGCCCGTTGGCCGCAAGGCCGACAAGCTCTGGTTCATCCACGCCGCGAACTATGTCCCAGCCAAGGGCACGGTCATCGCCAAGTATCTGGTTCATTACGAGGATGGAACGGTTGCGGAATTTCCCTTGCATTCCGGGATCGAAATCAATGACTGGAGCGGGCCTGTGAAACCGGAAAACGCCAGAATCTGCTGGACCGGCAACAACCGGGTCTCGAACAGTGTCGGACTCTTCCTGGCCGAATGGACCAATCCATTTCCCGCGAAGGCGATCCAGTCCATCGACATTGTCGGCGCCCTCCCGGGGGCGCAACTGGGCGTGGTAGGGATCGCCGGGGGCGTCAAGAAAGAGGACTCCACCTCGCCTCTGGCCCGATGGGATTTCTCCGAGTTCAAGGACGGCAAGGTGGCCGATAGCGTCAGCGGTGTCATCCTATCCCTGAACAAACCCAAGGACGCGCCGGATCCGGTGGCGGCCGAGTTGGACGGCGAGGCGGCCTTGAAACTCGACGGTCAGTGGTTCGCCGGGGATTTGGGAAAAGTTGCATTCGATCCGGACAAGCCGTTCACCACCAAACTGTCCTTCTCCCTGGCGGCCTTGCCCGAAGGGGCCCCGAAGAACTATGGGCTGTTCGAGTCTTCGGCCTTTCGCATTGGAGTGGACGCACGAACCATGTTGTTTTGGCTGGAATACTTGCCGCGCACTGACGCCAAGAAGATCATCCTGAAAGGCAAGACCGGATTGGAAGTTGGCAAGGGATACGAGTTGGCGATCGTGTTCGATGCTTCCGGAGCCAAGCTTTACTTGAACGGCAAGTTGGAGGCCATGAAGGGTGGGGCGATGCCACTGCCGTATAAGGGGACGTTCTCGGTGGGCCAAAACTCCGGAGCCGGCACACTATTCGGCATCCTGCGAAGCGTGGAGCTGGGGCAAAACCAGCAAAAGGGAAATTGACAATCGGGCATCGGAAGTAACGCGCTATCATGACATCCGTGAGCAGAATTCATTTGAAGTCCGTCCTGCCCGCCTTCATGATGATCGTTTCCATTCCCGCAGCAATCCGATCTCGATAATTCACACCATCATTTTATGTATCATTCCAAAAAACTTTTGTCGGCCCTCGCCGCGATCATAACCGCCGTCCCTTGGGGCGCATCCTTGGCGAACCCCGCAACCGCGTCAGCCCCGCAACAGAGCGGCCTGTTCCAAAATGGCGACCGCTGGACCGCGGTGGGCGACAGCATCACGCACGGGGGAACCTATTACGCTTGGATCTATCTTTACTACGCGACCCGTTTTCCTGACCGGAAGATTGATTTTTTCAATGCCGGCAACTCCGGCGACGACGCCCACGGCACCCTGAATCGCTACGACTGGGACATCAAACCCCACAAATCGACAGTCGCTTCCATCATGTTAGGAATGAACGATGTGAGGCGGGAGATTTACGGTGATATGCCCATGACGAATCAACTGCGCGACCAGCGCACCTACATCCTCGAGGGATACCGCAGTTTCATGACCAAACTGGTGAAGCGGATCCAGGCCGACGGGACGCGGGTTATCCTGATCACTCCGTCGATTTACGATGAAACCGCCAAAAATCCGCAGGGTGGGGTTCTTACCGGCGTCAACGGCGCATTGGGAGAATGCGCGACGTTTCTGCGAAATCTGGCCGGGGAAACCGGATGTTCCGTGATTGATTTCCACAACTCGATGGGGGCGCTCAACGCCAAAATCCAAGCCAAAGATCCCGCCATGAGCCTCATCAAGCCCGACCGGGTTCACGCCAGTCCGCTCGGCCATTTTGTGATGGCATACCTCTTCCTCAAAGGGCAGCAAGCCCCTGCTGTCGTCTCCAGCGTCTCCCTTGACGCGACCGGCTCCAAAGTCCTCAAAATCGAAAACGCCACCGTGGAGAAACTGGCGGCCCGTAACAATGAGGTGACTTTTACGTTGATCGAAAAGGCACTCCCTTATCCCGTGGACAAGGAGCAGGAACCCGCGCTGGCCTGGGTGCCGTTCAATGACGAGCTCAACCGGGAAATGCTTAAGGTCCGCGGGCTGGTTCCGGGCGAATACCAGCTTTCCATCGATGGCGAACCGGTGCGCCGGTTCAAAACTGAAGAGCTGGAAACGGGAGTTAACCTCGCCGTGGAGAAAAACACGCCCCAGGCCCGGCAGGCCGCCGGAGTTCTGGAGTTGGTGAAAGCTTGGTGCAAACAAGTGCAGGAAGTGCGCATGGTTCCCACCTTCGAGTTCTGGAACCTGAGCGACGTGCCGCACCCGATCGCCTTGGAAACTGTCCGCGCCCGCGTGGAAGCAGACATGGCCCGGGTCGCCGAGCAATTCAAGGACGCCCCCAAGGAACAATACAAAGTGGACAACTATGCGCGCTACCTGAAAAACAAGTCCTGCGAGGCGGAGCAGATTGCCAAGCTCGGCGAGATGGCCGAAGAAATCCGCGCCGCCGCTCGGCCCCAACCCCACGCTTACAAGCTGGAATTGGTGAAGCCGTAGTTACAAATAATGGTTGCCATGAGAAATAAAAACCCCATAAGAACTGCGGAAGAAAATTTCCACACGATGAACATGCTGAACCCTGACATGGAACTGAAGATTGACGCCCTGCTGCGGCAGATGACCTTGACCGAGAAGGTCTCGCTGCTTTCCGGGCGGGACATGTGGCACACCCAGGCGATCGAGCGGCTGGGCGTCCGCGAGCTGATGATGAGCGACGGGCCGCACGGCGTGGGCGGTGGCGAGCCTACCACCGGCTTTCCCACCGGCATCGCCATGGGGGCCACCTGGAACCCGGACTTGATCCGGAGCGTCGGCGTGGCGTTGGGCAACGAGACCTTGGCCAACGGGAAGGATGTGCTGCTCGGCCCCTGCGTCAACATCGTGCGCCATCCGCTGGCGGGCCGGAATTTCGAGACCTATTCCGAGGACCCCTGCCTGACTGGGGAGATCGGCGTGGCTTGGGTCGAAGGGCTCCAGAGCGTCGGCGTCGGGGCCTCGCTCAAGCACTACGCCTGCAACAACCAGGAGACCAACCGGGACCGCGCCAGTTCCGTCGTGGACGAGCGCACCCTGCGCGAGATCTACCTGGCCCACTTCGAGACCATCGTGAAACGGGCCAACCCCTGGACTGTCATGGCTGCCTATAACCGCGTCAACGGCCTCTACGCCAGCGAGTGCGATCACCTGCTCAACGGGATATTGAAGGACGAGTGGGGCTTCGACGGCGTGGTGGTGTCCGACTGGGGCGGCAACCACACGACGGTCTCCTCCGTGCGCGCCGGTCTGGATTTGGAAATGCCCGGCCCCCCGAAGTTTTTTGGGTCATGGCTGGTGGAGGCGGTCAACAACTGGCAAATCCCGCCGGAGGCGGTGGACGAGGCTGCGCGCCGCCTGCTGCGCCTGCTCGCCCGGGCCGGAAAGCTGGAGGACGCCCCGCGCGCCGCCGGCGAAGCCAACACTCCTGCCCACCAACAGTTGGCGCGCGTCGTGGCCGAGGAGGCCATCGTGCTGCTCAAAAACGAGGGCGCGATGTTGCCGCTGGCGGTGGAGAAACTGGACACCCTCGCCGTCATCGGGCCGACCGCCGAGACCACCTCCATGGCGATCAGCAGCGCGAGCAACAAGACCCCGTATCGCGTCGGCCCGCTCGAGGGGCTGCGCGAGGCCCTCAAGGAACGGGTGAAGATCGAGCACGAGCCCGGCGTGGACCATTCCTACGAGATCATGCTGAACAAGGTCGGCTGGGTGAAGCCACCGCAGGGGGAAGGCTTCGGCTGGTATGCCGAGTATTTCGACAATCTCGATTTGGCCGGCGAGCCGGTCGGCACCCGCGTCGAGGGCAAGGTGCATTTCTGGCGCCACGGCACGACGCCCTGCGAAGGCGTCAAGAAGTGGGAGCGCTATTCCGCGCGCTGGAACACGACCTTGACCGTCCCCCACACGGGCCGCTACCAGATCGACTTCGCCAGTGCCCCCAACTGCGTGCTGCGCTTGTTCGCCGACGGGCAAATGATCGCCTCATACAAGCCGGAGCCGGGCAGCGCTACGTTGTCGGGTTTCGCGGTGGATATCGACCTCGCAGCCGGCAAGCCGTGCCAGCTGCGCGTCGAATACATCAAGCTACCGGCCCAGGAGGCGGCTTTCGCGAAGATGCGGTTCATTCCGCTCGCCAACGCCGGCTACGAGGAAGGGCTGAAGCGGGCCGCCGACCTCGCCGCACGTTGCGACGCGGCCCTGGTGTTCGTGGGATTGCCCGAGGCTCTGGAGACGGAAGGTTGCGACCGCCCGCACCTGGACCTGCCAGGGGCACAGGCGGAACTCATTCGCGCCGTGGCGAAGGCCAATCCGCGCACCACCGTGGTGCTCACCTGCGGCGCGCCGGTGACCATGCCCTGGATCGAGGATGTCCCCGCCGTCGTGCTGGCCTGGTATCCGAACCAGGAAGGCGGACGGGCCATCGCCCGCGTGCTGCTCGGCGAAGCGGAGCCCGGCGGACGCTTGCCGGTCACGTTCCCCAAGCGCCTTGAGGACACGCCGGCCTTCGGTTATTTCCCCGGCGAGCGGGAGGTTCCGTATGGGGAAGGCATCTTTGTTGGATACCGCCACTATGACAAGCGTGACATTGAGCCGCTCTTCCCGTTTGGGTTCGGCCTGTCCTACACGCACTTCGAATACAGTGGCCTGCGCGTGCCACGCACGCTGGACGCGGATCAGCGCCTGAAAGTGTCTCTGGACGTCTGCAACGCCGGCGCCCGCGCCGGTGCCGAGGTCGTGCAACTCTACGTCGGCGACCCGCAGGCTTCGTTGCCGCGTCCGCCCAAGGAACTCAAGGCGTTCAAGAAAGTGTTCCTGAAGCCGGGAGAGAGCCAGCGGATCGAGTTTGTATTGAGCGCGCGCGATTTCTCATTCTATGACCCGGCCCGCAAGACATGGGTGCTGGAACCGGGAGCGTTTGACATTCTGATCGGTAGATCGTCGCGCGACATTTGCCTGCAAAAACGTTTTCAGGCGGCTTCCTGAAGGCAGTATGGCATGAGACTTGGAGGTGGCTATTGTGAACATTCCATTGCACAGCGACCGGTTGCGGGTGGAGATTGACGAACCGGGAAAACATTATACGGGGACCCGGTTTGACTGGACCGGATTCATCACTCAGGTAACGCTCGATGGACGGCACACGTTCTGCCAGTCTGAGTCGCCGGATCCGGCAAAGGGGACCGGCGGACGCGGACTCTGCAACGAGTTCGGCATTGAAACGCCCATTGGATTTGATGAGGCCGGTCCGGGCGGGCTTTTTCCAAAGTTGGGCGTGGGCCTTCTGGCCCGGCCGGACGACAAGCCTTATTCGTTCGGGCAACCTTATGCGATCACGCCCTTCCCGATAGAAACCACGCTGGCGCCCCATGCGGTGCGCTTTGTCAGCAAGCCAATGCCATGCGGCGGCTACGCGGCCCGACTGACGAAGGAGATCGCCGTTGAGGAAAACCGCCTGATCATCAGCTGCCGCCTGGAAAATACCGGCAGCAAAACCATCGAGACGGACGAATACACGCATAACTTTGTCGCCATCGACAATCATCCCGTCGGGCCGGAATATACCCTCACCACAGCATTCCCACTGGCTGACGGCGCGGCTACTTCGCCCGGTCTGGAAATCGCCGCCAACCAAGTCTGCTGGCCGGAAACGGTCGCGCCCGGAAAAGGGTTTTATCACCAGAACAGGAACATTCCCGCCGATGCGACGAGCCGTTGGGAATTGCGCCATAATCCCTCGGGGATCGCCATCAGCGAAACCGCTGATTTTCCGCTTTTTCGCTTTGCGCTGTGGGGCATGGGCCATGCGGTTTCGCCGGAAATGTTTTGCCGGATCAGCTTGCCACCGGGGCAAACCATTTCCTGGAAACGAACATATCAATTCAGCGATTAATAAAAAAACAAACCAAGAAACAAATGAACAAGAATTTTCCCAAAGTCTGGATGACCTCCTATTGGCCCAGTGATGCAAAAGGAAAAGCCTTACCCCCTAATCCGGCAACGTATGCCGACCTGGCAGCCCATGGCGTTCAGGGAGTGGATCTCTACGGGAATATCGTCAAGGAGGACCTGGAGCTGGCGCGAAAATATGGACTGAAACTGTCATGGGTTTTTAGGCATGGTCTTCCGGCCGATGTTTTGAAGAGCCACGGCATTGAGCGCGAATGTGCGGTCGCCATCGGCGGCACCTACAACGACCTGAGCATCGATTCGCATACTTTCCCGTTCGCGGCGGGCACGCACGCGATCGATATCTATCCGCCGGTGCATTATGCCCCGTATGATGCGGGCACCAAACTTTATCTGACCGATAACACGACGTTCGGCAAGTATCTGTTTTCCGACACTTCCATGGTTGCTAAGGCCGAAGTGGTCGTTGCCCGGAAACTGTTCGATGGACGCCAGCACCTGACCATCGTCCCTGCGGAGATCACCCGGCGCAACAAGGATCACGTAACCCTATCCTTCCAGTTGACCGGCGAGGAAGGGGATCTTCAGAACACCATGATCGCGGTTTACTGGAAGACCGGGAGTGACAGTCCCAGCGCCGAAGCGACCCGGCAGGCGAAGACGCTGGCAATCAGAAAAAGCCTCGACGACCTGATCCGCGAAAACGGCGGGACCTTTCCCCACGATGTGGTCTGCGCCATGCGCTACGAGGACGAAGGGTTTCTGCATACCGGCTTCGCCCATTCGCCCATGTGCTCGATCCCTTTGTATGATTATTCCAAAAGCGGTATCCGGGGATTCCAAGCGCTCAATGCCGCGGATGATTTCCCCCGGACCTGGGCGTTTCCGGAAATTTACGGCGTCAATGCCTATCGCGACTGGCTTTATTCGTTCCACCAGGCGACGGCCGAATTGGTGCGGATCGCGGTGTCCGAGGTCCACAAGATTGCGCCAGACGTCAGGGTCTTCAGGAATATCACGCGTTTCAACCCCACGAATTTTGCGACGCTGCCCAACGATCACGACGGGTGCAGCACCCAGTTGTTGACCGAACAGTTCGACATGATCAGCCCCGACCCCTATCCTGTCGCACGCACCGGCGATTCCCAATCCGCCAATCCCGACCGGGAGCCGCGGACGGGTTATATCGAATCGATGATCCCGCTCGAGTGCGCGTATTTTTCGGGGCTGACGAAGCGTATGGGCAAGCCCCTCTTTCCATGGATCCAGTCGCATGCGTTTATGAAAGACCTCGCGCATTCTTCATCCAGCGACGCTTTGCACCTGTATGGGCAGGTCGTCAAGGCCAACCCGGACGGGATATTTTGGCTGGGATACCGTGCGGACCATACCGCAGACGGCCACGGCATGACATGCACCATTCCAGACGCGCGCCCGAACACCTGGAAAACGATCGGAAATATTAACAAGCGCGCCCCACGGGATTTGGGCCGCCCGGAATCGCCTCGGGAGATTGCGGTCCTGCGCTTCTACGCTGAACGCGCGCTGGTCGATCTGGAACGCCATTCCCCGTATGACCGATTTCTGACCGAGCGCCTCCTGGGCGCGCTGACCCTGGATCTGGACGAACCGTACGATATTTATGAATATTACAAACGGGAAGACCTGCAGGCAAATGTGCTGAAACGCTACCACCGCGTCTTTCTGTGCGTCGATGATCTCGAAGGCTTGCCGCTGGCCGAACTGTCAGAAGCCAAAATCCCGCTGTCGATCGTTTGCTTCAACGGAAAGTCGCTTGCCGCGCATCCGGAGTTCACCGGGGTCAGTGAGTTTCGTCAACTTGAACAGCCGCAGGTCATCAAAGCCAAGGGCGCCGCCCTGTCGATCGGGGCCGACTTGGCTTTTGCCGTCGCTCTCAATGACCCGTCCGCCGGCATCGCGAGCTCCGGGGAGCAATGTTGTCTCTGGCAGTGGAAACAGGCGCGCTTCGCCTCGTTTATTCCGAGCGATCCCTTCGATGATGCGGAATATACGCGGTGGCTGATGAAGTAGGTGAAGGCGGACGAATATGACAAAGTCTATCACCGACGGAACGAAATGGGTGTTTCAGTTGGAACAGGAGGAAGGGCGAAAAACCGAAGTCGGGCAACTGGAATCGCTGCCTGTGGCGAGGACGAAATTTTCCCGGGAAGTGGATGAGATTCTGGTCACGGTGCAGATCGAGCCGCGAGATGGCATGGTGAACTTCAAAATGGAAGCCAGCTCCGAATCGGACCATCGGTGCATTTTGTCACTGAAGTCTGAGGCCACAAATCAGGGACTTTATTCCTATGACGAGAAAATCCCATCGCGCCAGGTGTTCCGGCAGAGCCCGCATGATCCGGTGAATTGCGACATCGGCGCCCTTCGGCAGCAGGCCGTTCCGATGTTCGCATGGAAGACGGGTGAAGGCTTCATCGTGGCGGTAAACGATACGCCGGCGCTTTACGACAATTTCACGACCCAAACCCTGGATCCCAGTTTGGGCGAGGCAGTTTTATCGTCCGGAGACACCGGCGAAATCACCGGGAAAGCTCCCAAGTCGGTCGTGATCCAAAAGCATTATCCGGAATTGGGGAAAGGCCGGAACCTCGCATTCAACGGCATCATTTTTAATAGTTCCGCCGGGGAACTCAATGAGTTGCGGCGGGATGTGTTGTTTGCCATTGCCAGGCGCTGGGGCGGGAACGCAACCGACCGGCTCGGGGCAACCGCGTTTGCCAGCAATTACATGCTGGTCCGCCGTAACGAAACCGGCCGAAGTCGCTATTGGGTGGTGGCCGGTATCGAATACAGCAATAAGGCCTATACGCGGGACTCTTTCTGGCAGTCGATGGTCTTACCGGTCGAATACGCGGCGCAATGCTATCAGAACGAGGCTTTGAGCCAGCCCGTAGGCGCAGAACGCCCTTTGTTCAGTCTGATCTGGGCCTATCGCAACCAGCTTCAGGGGCAGGAGGTGAATCTGGTTTCCGCCCGAAAAACACTGGATTACATCGAAGCGCACAGCAGGGAAGGCTGGTATTATTCATCGAACGACAAAAAGTTGAAGAGCTTCCAATCCTGGTATGACTTAGTGGCGTTTGAAGAAGACGATGTGATTTCCTATAATCAAGGCCTCTATGCGGTGGCGTTGCTTTCCGCAGAAGCTCTCGGTTTCAAACTTGCCACTCCTCCGGCACTGGCCATCGGAAATTATCAGGCGTTGTTTGACGTGCAGGGCGGATATTTTCCGTTGAGCCGGAAAAAAAATCTTCTGGCCGTGGATCCGTTGGCTGGCGACCTCCTTGCCCAGCTCTTTTTTGATAAAGCGCTGTTGCCCGATGAGTCGGTGCGCAGTCATTTTAACCGGGTGATGGCCCATGCCAAAACCGAATATGGCTTCAAAGTGACCTGTCTGCCTGACGGCAGCTATGCCCCGACCGAGGATTACTCCGCCAAGGACTTCAAGGTCAATTTCGTGGAAAAGGGCGATTACCAGTGGGGAGGCTCATGGACGCTCTATGACATGTTATGCCTGATCGATTGCCATTTGCATGGCGCGCCGGGAGCCTTGGCTGCCTTGATATGGCGCGGAACTCTCGATTTCAAAATCGGCGGCACCTATTTTGAGCATATCAACACCGTTTCCGGCCGGCCGGATAAGGCCAATCAAGGCTGGAACGCCGCCATCTATGCCATCTGGCGGCGCTTGATGGAGCAGGGTAAGGTGGACGGATCCCTATTGAACGCCATCAATGAGGCCAGCCCAGCTAAACCGGGGGCACACTCTTCCTATTGATTTCCTCCACAAATAAACTGGAGACAATAACGACAACACTCTGTTTTAGGAGAGCACAACTCTCAAACTAAAACCAAGCAACTCATCGCGAATCTTGATATAGAAATGCTGCATTTCCCGGAAACCATTTGTCTTTTTTTGTCTGCCGCATTGCTTGTCATCGGCGTTTGCATGCCATCCATCGCATTCGCGCAGTCGAAAGGCAACGGCGCGGTCATTCGCCTGCTCGAGCAGCGGCCAGAGGTCGACTCGTTTGCCCTCGGAGCCAAGCTGTTCACCAATCGGACGCATCTGATCTCGGAGTGTCCGGATTGGCTGAAGAAAAAAAATTTCCTTCGCTGTCGCATGGAGCGCCTAAATATCACCTGTGTTCGTGAAGGCAACATTGTCATCCTGGCACCTGCACCGTTGGCTTCTGATAATGATTGGAGCGGGGCGGAACTGAAAATGAAGGGTTTTGTTCCGACCAAGGATCCTCAATTCCAACTTTTTGAGAGCGACCTGGCCCCCAAAGTCCAGGCGTATGAAAAGCGAATGGTTGCGGGAGAGTTGCTTGTTCTCGGCAAGTGGAATGTTGCTGTGGGGTTCGACGAGCTGATACCCGAGCCTGATCCCGTGAAGTCATGGCCTGGGAACAAAGGGGAGTTACTTTATAATGGGATCCAGTTGCCAGAGACGTGGCCGCCGCGATCGGTGGTTTCTGACGACGAGTCCCCGATGCCGGTTCCTTATCTCACGCATCCGCCCAAAATCATTCCGATCAACCTGGGACGACAGCTTTTTGTTGACGACTTCCTGATCGAGAATACCAATCTGGAGCGCGAGTATCACCGTGCCACAAAATATGAGGGAAATCCGGTTCTCCGCCCGGAGACGCCGTTGGAAACCGGCGCGGATGGCATGGCAATCGCGACACCGAAGAGCGGAGGGGTCTGGTGGGATCCGGACAAACAGGATTTTCGGATGTGGTACGATGCCGAGTGGGTGGCATCGATGGCCTATGCGACCAGCAAGGACGGGCTGAGGTGGGAACGCCCGGAGCTCGATATTGAGGTCGGTACGAACCGCGTCCTGCCTCAGACGATCGAGGCCGACTCTTCGACGGTGTTTGTCGATTACGCGACCAAGGATCCGGGGCAGCGCTACAAGATGTTTCAGCGCAGCCCCGACAACGATTTCAGACCGGTTGCCCGGCTGATGGTATCGGCGGATGGTGTTCATTGGAGCAAACCGGTGATGTCGGGCGAAATGGGAGATCGGAGCGGCATTTTCTACAACCCGTTCCGCAGGAAATGGGTTTTCAGCCTGCGGGACTACTATCGCGATCGCTCGCGCCGGTATTGGGAAGCCTCGGATTTTTTGAGCGGGGCACAGTGGAAGAATGGCGAACCTGTGCTGTGGATTGCATCTGACCGCTTGGACAAACCGGATCCAGAAATCCAACAAAAACCTCAGCTCTACAACCTCGATGCCGTGGCATATGAGAGCATCATGCTCGGAATCTTTCAGATCTGGTTCGGACCGGATAATGCCGTGTGCGAAAAAACAGGACTTCCAAAGACGACCGAACTCCAGCTCATGTATAGCCGCGACGGCTTCCACTGGTCCCGTCCCGACCGCCATCCGTTTATCCGCGCGGAACGCAGCGACAAGTGGGACCGGGGATATGTCCAATCCGTCGGGGGCGTCTGTCTGGTCCGAGGCGACAAGATTTGGTTTTATTATACGGGATTCCAGGGTAATCCAGACCGGGGCAAGGGCAAAGGAAAGACCGGTTTCGGCATGTATGACAGGGGGAGCACCGGAGTCGCATTCCTGAGGCGAGATGGGTTTGCCAGCCTCAACGCCGGCAAGGAACCGGGCACGCTGACCACACGGCCCGTTACTTTCAGTGGAAATCGCCTGTTCGTAAATGCCGACGCGGAGAAAGGTCGGCTCCGTGCCGAAATCCTGGATGAGAACGGTCAGCCGATCAGCCCGTTTACTAAGGCAAACTGTCAACCTGTTACATCCGACGGGACAATTCAGCCTGTGCGTTGGAATGGGGCGGAGGATCTTTCCAGCGTGGCCGGAAGGCCGGTGCGCATCCGCTTCGAACTGGAGAATGGGAAACTCTATTCGTTCTGGGTGAGCGCCGACAAAACCGGGCGAAGTGACGGCTACGTTGCCGCCGGAGGACCTGGATTCAACGGTCCGACGGATACGGTCGGAGTCGGATCTTTGGAGGCAGAGAAGCGGTTTTCCACCAAGCAGGTTCGATCGACAAGCCATGAATAGATATTTTCCAGTTTTCCAGGATGGCTTTGAGTTCCCCGGCTCAAAAGCAGTACAACCATGTAGTAAAAACCCAGGTGACTGAACGCCGCCGGGCATATGCTGATGGCAGAAATCTGGTTGCAACATGTCGCTCCAATGATTTCCGCCAGTTCCTCATTGAAAGAATATGACACCAAGAGAACGCATCCTCTCCACCATCGCCCATAAAGAACCCGACCGCGTCCCGATCGATCTCGGAGCAACGCCCAGTTCCGGCATATCTGCCATCGCATACGGGAACGTGAAACGGCATCTCGGATTCACGGACGGGCACAACCGTGTGTATGATGTGGTCCAGCAGCTCGCCCAGCCCGAAGAGGAGGTGTTGAAGCGGTTCCACGTCGATGTCGTTGATCTCGGCCGCACATTTGATGTGGCGGATTCCGACTGGTATGATGTGACGCTTTTTGACGGCAGCGCGGCGCAGTATCCGCAGTGGTTCCACCCGGCGGCGTCGCCCGATGGCGGATGGCGCTCGTATGCGGCGGACGGCACCGAGATTGCCATGCAGCTAAAAGGCATGAATTTCTATGACCAGACGTGTTTCCCCTGGCTCGATGATTATCCGGCGGATTTCAAAGGCCTGGCTAAGGCAATGGGCAAGGTGCATTGGGCTGCCCTGGCGCACAGCCCATGGGATCACGCGGGCGATGCCGGGTTCTGGGAAAAGCTCCGCGAAAACGCGATCGCGCTAAGAAATAATTCCGACCGGGCGATCATGGTCGTGGTCGGCTGCAACCTTTTTGAGTGGGGGACCTTCCTGCGTCGGATGGACAATTTTCTCATGGATCTGCTGGCCGAACCCGAGCAAGTCGAGCGCCTGCTCGACGCGCTCATGGAGACGCATCTTGCCACGCTCGACAAGGTCTGTCGGACCGTGGGGGATATCGTGGACGTGTGCCGATTCGGCGATGATCTGGGGACCGACACCGGGCCGTTCATGGCCCCGGCCACCTACCGCAAGCTTTTCAAGCCCAGGCACGCGCAGCTCTGCCAATACGTCCACAAGAACTCGCAGATGAAAACATTTCTTCATTCGTGCGGATCGATCTACTCGCTCCTCCCCGATCTCATCGAATGCGGGTTCGACGTCATCAACCCCGTGCAGACCGCCTGCTACCAGATGGAGCCGGAACGCCTCAAAGCCGAATTTGGCAGGGACATCACATTTTGGGGCGGAGGAGCCGACACCCGGCATGTGCTCAACCATGGCACGCCGCAGGAAGTCAAAGACGACGTCCGCCGCCGCCTCGACATCCTCGCTCCGGGCGGAGGGTTTGTCTTCAACACGATCCATAATATCCTCCCCGACGTGCCTCCGGCAAATATCGTTGCTATGTTTGAAGCGGTCGAGTAGATCTCCAGAGTAACAAAAATGTGAAGGCCTGAAAAGCCTTCACAGAATCAGGAAATATTTTAATTCAAAATTAAAGGAAATGAAAAACTATGACATTCAAACCGCAATTCGAAGGCGTTGCCTTGCTCGCAGTCAAGTTTAGCCCCAATGACTTTTGCTGAAGATATCAACCTGCACGACATGGCATTCTATGCCCAACACACGGAGGCACAGAGCTATATGAACGATTCAAGACAAACGATGTCATACCGGCTCTTCAAGCCTCGAGACTTTGATCCGACGAAGAAATATCCCCTGCTGCTGTCCTTTCATGGTGCCGGAGAAAGAGGGAATGACAATGAAGGGCAACTTACTCCCTGGGTGGCCGGGTGGATGGCCGAAGAAGTCCAGAGCAAACATCCGTGTATCATCCTCATGCCTCAATGCCCGAGCGGTCAACAATGGGTGGATACCCCATGGTCAAAGGGATCCTATGAATACTCAAATATCCCCATCAGCAAACCCATGAAACTCGCTAAAGAGATCTTCGACAAGTTGCTCAAGGAGAAGTTTGTTGACACCAGCCGCATATACGTCATGGGTGCCTCAATGGGCGGCTATGGCACGTGGAACTTTGTGATGCGCTATCCCGAGCTTGTTGCGGCTGCAGTGCCGGTTTGTGGTGCCGGTGACCCCTCCATGGCCCAAACCATCAATAGAATTCCCATCTGGGCGTTTCATGGCGATAATGATACGACCGTTCCCCCCAGCGGTTCGCAGGACATGGTTAACGCCATAGAAAAGGGAGGCGGAAGAAGGATTAAGATTACAATCTATGAAGGGGTCGACCATGGATCTTACATGAAATCCTGGAGGGAAAAGGAATTGATCGAGTGGGTATTCAATCAGAAGAAAACGGATAACAAGTCGGATGCAGGCGACGGAGAAAGGTAGAAATGGAGACAAGCGCGGGTCGCGCTCACGGCTCGTCAGTTATAAGGAATAAACCATCTATGAAAACTCCAAGTCCTCCTCACATTCCCTCCCTTCTCATGGATCCGCCATCCATGAAATCTGGAAACTCACCGAAATTCTCCGAATGGGTCGGGAGCACTTTTCTTGGAGTTCGGCCGACGTCTGCAAAAATCGGTTTGCAGGATGTCAAGCAAGGCTGGGGCGAACTCATTAGGGGTGCGACCATCATGCGAAATCCGATCCGGATCGGGACGAGACATTTTGCCAAAGGCCTGGGCGTCCATGCCGTCAGCGAAGTGAATGTCTTCCTGCCGGCTCCTGCGCGGTGCCTCGCCGCCCAGATCGGCATTGACGACAAAACCTCGGGCGTAGGCAGCGCGGTTTTCACCGTTGAGACGGAGGGGCGGGAACTTTTCCGGTCGGGGGTTTGCCGGGGCCACGACGCGCCGGTTCCCGTCTCCGTCGAACTGAACGGAGCGAAGAAAGTCACCCTCCGCGTCCTCGATGCCGGAGATGGCGTCACCCATATGGCCCATGCCGATTGGGCCGATGCAAAGATTCTCTTGGCGGACGGCCACGAAATCTTTCTCGATGAGTTGCCTCTGGTTGACGGCGAGTTCTTCGATGAACTCCCGTTTTCATTCACCTTGGACGGAAAGAGTTCGAGGACGTTCCTGCATGAATGGAGGCGCACCTTGAAGTCAGAGCCCGAAAAGGATGGAAGGACACTTCATATCCTGACCTTTTCCGATCCGACGACTGGCCTTGAGCTGCGTTGTGAAGTCACATGCTTCAGCCACCATCCGGCCGTCGAATGGGTTCTCCGGCTCAAGAACACCGGCAAGGCCGACTCGCCATGTATAGAGGACTTGAAGCCGCTTGATTGTTCCTTGAGGGCCTGCGGGAAGGAAATCATCCTCCATCACTCCAAGGGCAGCACAAACTCAGACACCGACTTCCTGCCGATCGATGAAACGTTGGACGGGAGGAATCCGCGGATCGACATCGCCCCGACCGGCGGGCGCTCCTCCGACGGGGCCTTGCCGTTCTTCAATTTAGAATGGGAAGGGCAGGGCGGCATGGTCGGGGCTATCGGCTGGTCCGGGCAATGGGCTTTCCAATCGCGCCTCGACGACAAGGTTGTCAAGCTGAGGGCCGGGCAGCAGACCACCCATTTCAGACTCCACCCCGGCGAGGAGATTCGCACGCCCCGCATAGCCCTTCTCCATTGGGAAGGCCCCGACTGGATCAAGGGCAACAATCTCTTCCGTCAGCTTGTCATCGACCATTACACGCCCCGCATTGACGGAAAGTTGGCGATTCCGCCAGTCGCTGCGAACACCTGGTTTACCTTTGACGCAGGCAATAACGTCACCGAGGCCAACCAGAAGGCGCTCATGCCTTCGCTCGCAAAGGTTGGCGTCGAGGGCTACTGGCTCGACGCCGGATGGTTCGAAGGCGGATGGCCCGCCGGAGCCGGAAGCTGGGTCCCGAAGAAGGAGGCCTTTCCCGACGGACTAAAGCCCGTTGGCGATGAGGCCCATCGCCTGGGCATGATGTTCATCCTCTGGTTCGAGCCGGAGCGTGTCACCACCAACTGCCGCATTTTCAAGGAACACCCGGAATGGGTGATGCACACAAATCCGGAAAACCCGTTCGGCTGTCTCATTAAGTTGGAGGATTCCGAAGCCTGCAAATGGATCACAGAATATATCTCGAAGTGCATCTCAGACTGGGGGGTCGACGTCCTGCGCATTGACTTCAATATCCCGCCGCTTCCCTTCTGGGAGGCCAACGACGCGCCGGACCGGCTCGGCATCTCCGAAATCCGATATGTCGAAAACCTCTACAAGATGTGGGATGACCTTCGGGAGCGGCATCCCGGCCTGACCATCGACAACTGCGCGGGTGGTGGACGCCGCATCGACCTGGAGACGATCAGCCGCAGCTACCCGCTCTGGCAGAGCGACACCCAATGCTGCTTTGGTGGTCACTATGTGGACTCAATATGGAACCAGGTCCAGAATGCCGGGCTGAGCCTCTATGTCCCCTTCCATTCCGGCGGTATGTGGGATTTCGATCCCTACTCCTTCCGCAGCATGGCCACCATGGGGACGGCTCTCTGCCGCGACATTAGCGATGCGGCTCTCGGCAAAACCGCCCGTGAGATGATTGACGAGATGAAATCGCTCCGACCGTGTTATCTCGGCGACTACTATCCCCTGCTGCCCATCTCCCTTGAGGAATCCGCCTGGTGCGGCTGGCAATACGACCGACCCGACCTCGGAGAGGGTTTCGCCATGCTGTTCCGCAGGGATAAAGCGGTTTCGTTTATGACCGGCTGCTTCCCCCTCCGCGGCCTCGATTCAGCCGCTGAATACGAAATCAACCGCGTGGACTCCGAAGAACGGTCCGTAATTTCCGGAGCGTCCCTGCTTGACGGGCTGGAAGTCACAATTACCGAACGGCCTGGCTGCGCCTTGATCCGCTACCGGAAGCGAACTTCCGCAGAGGATACAACTCGGAAACAATCGGGTGCGCATACTTGAGCCACGTGCAAAACCCTGAGAAGACTTATTGACTATGAAACAACACCTCATGACAACACTGTTCACGGCAACGGCAATGCTCATGGCGACGGCATCCGCGCAGGTTCCCGTTTGGAACCTCAAGACGAACCCGATCCCGGACGATCTCAAGACAGGCCATGTCGAGTTCAAGGACGGAGCTGCCATCCTGAATGACGGGGCGACCTTCGCCGTTCCGGCGTCGGCGTTCCAGGACATGAACAACTTCACTGTCATGATCGACGCCGAGTTCGTCATCAGTTCTGAAACTGATCGCAACTACGCCCTTCTCGTTTCCAAGACTGACAAGAACGACGGCTTCGGGATTGATGTGTTATATACAAAGAGCTATTGTTCCTATCATGCGTTTTTCAACGGTATAAAGTTCAAGGAAAACCGTATCGACTTCACGCCGGGCAAAGTCCAGAAATTCGTCATCGCGGCCAAGAGCGGCGTCGTTTCCGTCTATCTCAACGGTTCGGCCGACGCGAAGTATCTGCAGAAGATCGAACCGAATGATGCGCCGATGTGGGTGGGGAAACCGCCGGCAGAGGGGGAAGCTCCCCTGAAACCGTTCAAGACGGTAAAGATCACCGACCTGAAGGTCTACGGTCCCGATTACACCTATGCCTTGCCGGGTGAAAAGCCGCCCGAACTGTTCAACATCGGCGGACGCAACTGGTGCATCACCACGCCGAAAATTACGGACGCAAATCGCCCGAGGATTTTCTGCTACGGCGACTCGATCTCCATGGGCTATGTGCCGCCCCTGAGGAAGGCTCTCGACGGCAAGGTCTATGTCGACCACTGGATCGGATTCGTCAACGGCACTTCCGCGCGCGACATGATCCTCGACAACTTCAAGGAAGCAGCCGCAGCGGGACCATACGACATCCTTTTCATCAACAACGGGCTCCACTCCCTCCAATGGACTCCTGACAAGGTCTCCGATGAAGCTATCATAATCACTACGCGCAATATCGTCCGTTCCTTCAAGGCCGGCGCACCCCAGGCCAGAATTATATGGCTCCAGACCACTCCACAGACCGCCAAGCGCTCTGGCCCCGACCAGAAAGTCCATGCGCTCGGGGAACTGAACGACAGTGTCCTCCGGCTCAACAGGATCGCCAGCACCGTCATGAAGGAGGAAGGAGTCGAGATCATCGACCTCTACGATAGCCTCAAAGACAAACTCGATCTCGCTGCCGGCGACCAATACCACTGGTCTGCTGAAGGAACCGCCGTGATCGTCAAGCAGGTCGAAAACAAGACCCTCGAATTGCTGAAGGAAAACGGGAAACTGAAATAGTTTTAAAATGATGAAGCCGAAAAGAAAGGAATGACGCAAAACATCCGCATACGAAGCGGATGAAATTATGAAAAAGCTTTTATTGATATCCATGGTTTTTGCGACCGCCTGCGTCCTCCAGGCAGAGGATGCGAATAAACCGGCCAAGGCCAACCAAGCTAATAAAAAGGGGCTGCCGGCCGCGCCTTTCCGTTCCGAAGGCACATTAATGAGAGGTTCAATCAAAAGAGTTGACGGCACCGCCGCGAATGGCAAAGTCTTGCAAATGAAATTGTCGTCATTATTTAGCGATCATGCTGTCCTTCAGCGTGGGATCGCTGTTCCCGTATGGGGCTGGACCAAGCCGCTGGTCAAGGTGAAGGCGAAATTGGGAAGTTATGTGGCGGAATCCCTGTCGGGCAAGGATGGAAAATTTCTGATCCGGCTGCCCTCGATGCCGGCCGGTGGACCATACGATCTGGAGGTTGCGGCAGATGGCGGCGGCGCCGTTGTGGCGAAGGATGTCTGGGTCGGAGAGGTCTGGCTTGCCTCCGGTCAGTCGAACATGGATTTTGCCATGTCCAGCGTCGGGGGCAATGTGGGAGAAGATGCGTTAAAAAACGCCGGTATTCCGCAATTAAGGATGATCACTATTCCTAAGGTCGCCTACCTGGGGCGCCAGTCGGACGTGGAAGCCGGATGGCAGGTGGCGACGCCGGAATCGGCGCGCGGGTTTTCGGCGGTTGGCTATCATTTTGCCAAGCGGCTGCACGAGGAACTTGGTGTGGCTGTTGGCATCATGAACGCTTCAGTCGGCGGCACGTCAGTTGAGGCATGGACGAGTCGGGAAGCGCTGGTTCGCAACCCGGATACCGCCGCCCGGGTGGCTAATTACGAGGCCATGATCAATGCGCCCGCCACCTGGGCCGACGGCGAGAAACTTTCCGACATGAAATTCCCCGCCGACCCGGGGAATACGGGAGAGGCGAATGGCTGGGCCGGCAGCGATGGCGAAGATGGCACCTGGGCCGAGATGCAACTTCCGCAGACCTGGCAGGAGGCCGGGCATGCCCACTGCGGTGTCTTCTGGTTTAAAAAAACCGTTGAGGTTCCCGCCGCATGGGTTGGACGCGACCTGGTCCTCCATATCGGTGCCGTAGACAAGCAGGACATCACCTATTTCAACGGCGTGAAAGTCGGTGCCACGGGCAAGGATTTGGAGGATCAGTATTGGTGTCAGGCGCGCGATTACCCTGTGCCCGCTCGACTGGTCCATGCGGGACGCAATGTCATCGCGGTGCGTGTGTTTTCCTTCGTAAGTGACGGAGGGATGCTCGGTCCGGCCAATCAGATGCGCCTCGGTCTTGCTGACAAAGGTGCCGGATCAGTCCCGTTGGCGGGCGCTTGGCGCTACAGAGTGGAGCACGATCTGGGGGTGATCACGCAGCCGTCGGGCCCGCAAGGACCAGTTAATGGAGGCAACCCGCATATTCTGTATGACAGCATGATCGCGCCCCTGATCCCGTATGGGCTGCGCGGCGCCATCTGGTATCAGGGAGAGGGCAATACGGGCAAACCTTGGCAATACCATCGGCTGCTCACCGATATGATCCGTTGCTGGCGTTGGGACTGGGGGCAGGGGGATTTCCCGTTCCTCATCGTCCAGCTCGCCAACTATAAGCCTGCGGCGAACTACCAGGATGCCAGTCTCTGGGCGCGCCTCCGGGAGGCGCAGCTTCAGACATTGTCCGAGCCGGCTACCGGCCTTGCCGTGGCGATTGACATCGGAGAGGGCGGGGACGTCCATCCCAAAAACAAGGCTGATGTTGGGGCGCGTCTGGCCCAGTGGGCCTTGTCGGCCACCTATGGGCTGCCGGTTGTGGCATCCGGCCCCCTGTATGCCGGAATGACCCGCGAAGGCTCAACGATCCGGCTGCGATTTGACCATGCCGGCGGCGGCTTGGTCGCCCGAGGCGGAGCGCTGAAAACATTTGTCATGGCTGGCAGCGATCAGATGTTCCATGACGCGACCTCAGCCATTGACGGCCGAACCGTGGTTGTCAGCTGTCCCGATGTTCCCGAGCCGATGGCCGTGCGTTATGCCTGGGCCGACAATCCCGAGGGCTGCAACCTCTATAATGCCGAAGGCCTGCCCGCCTCGCCGTTCCGCACGGATACTTGGCCTTGAGAGGAGCCATTGTCGAAGCCGGAACTCTTTTCAATCCACCAAGCCCACATACCACCAAGAAATTCTTATGAAAAACTCACCATTCAAACTCATCGTCCTCGCACTGTTCTGTTGTTCCCGCTTAGGGGCGGCCCCGGTTGTGAGCTATCATTTTGATACGCCCGAGGAGGTCGCGGCGCTCAAGAACCCGAAAATCGGATGGACCGCCGACTCCAAAGTTGCCGGGGCTGGGGCTGCCGTCATCCACGCCGAGAACACCGGCGGCGCCGGCTGCTCCATCGAATTGCCCAAGGATAAAACCGAGGGTGTTTTGACCTGGTGGATCTACGACCCCATCTTCGAGACGGGAAAGGGTTTAAGCGGCGTCCAATGCAGCTTCTCCGGCATCGTCGAGAAGGATGGCAAGCGTTCATCGAAAGGCTACAAGTTCGACGACTTCATGGGCCGCTGCTACGGCGGCTGGATGTTCGGCACCGACCTGATCCGCGACCGTCGCGAGACCAGCGCCGTGCGCCACGCAGGCTGGACCCGCTTCGACGTCGTCAAACCTCCCGGCGCCGAGCCCCAGCAGCTCATCGTCTATGTCGACGGGCGCGAAATTTTCCGTACTCTGGAGAAGTTCCTCTCCCTCAGCGGGCTTTCCATCTCCGTCGGCGCTCATGTCACCGGGAACGTGAGCATCCCCATCTATTTTGACGAGATCAGCTACGACGATTCCGCCGCCAGCTTCCGGCCCAGTGCCGTTCAGGCGCTCGCCCCAAACTGGACGACACTCAGGGCCGGAGAGAAACTGCCCGTTCAGGTCTCCCTGGATTCCAAGGGCGCCCGGGCCGAGTCTGGCGAGCTGTCTGTCACCCTCTACGACGGCGCCGAGCATGAACTCCTCAAGACCACGGTCCCTATTGATTGGGCGAAGCAGGGCGGCAAGCCACTGACGGTGGAACTTCCCGCCCCGCCCCGCTCGGGCTGGTTCTGGGTCGAGGCCAGCTACAAAGACAATAACATGTCGCTGCCCGACATCGTACGCTCCCGGATCGATGTCCAGCACCTCGCCCCCGGCTTCGAAAAGCCAACCCAGGAGCAGATCGTTTTCGACACGCCATGGGACTTTCTTCCAGCCCAGTCGGACAAGGCCGTCGCACCCCCTACGGACTGGGCTGGTGCGCAACGCCTCTCCGGGCCCTGGAAGGTCTGGGAACAAGTGATTTGCTTTGCCGCTGATGTCACCAACGCCTGGTATCGTCGCACCGTCGAGATCCCTGCCGGTTGGGCCGGCCGCCGCGTGTTGCTGGACGTCTACAACCCGCAGGGCCCGGTGCAGGTCTTCGCCGGCGGCAAGAAGGCCGGGGAGATCAAGTGGCCGGGCGGGGTGCTCGACCTGAGCGCCTATGTCAAGGCCGGCAAGCGGCTCGATCTGGCTCTCCTCGTTGGACCTACTGACTCGCACGAGTTGCGAGGTCTGCGCGGCGCGGTCTCGTTGCGTTGCGAACCCCTTGGCCCCCGCATCGAGAACGTGGCCGTCCGCACCTACATTGAGGGAGGGAAACGACTCTGGGTGCAGTTCGACTGCGTCGGGCTGATACCCGGACAAACCTACAAGGTCGAAGCCGCTGCCAGCGCCTCCGGCGACATTGACAAGGCTTTGCCTCCCGTCGCATTCACCGCCAAGGTTGCCAGCCAAAGTGTCGTGGCCGAAACTTCCTGGGACAATCCGACGCTCTGGGATGTCGGGCTGCCGTTCCTCTACAGCCTGAACGCCAAACTTGTGGACGCCCACGGCAAAGCGCTCGACACCCTCTGGCCGCAGCGATTCGGTTTCCGAGAGATCAAGAGCAAGGGCCATCTGATGACGCTCAACGGCCAGCCTCTGAGCCTCTTTGAGAAGAGCGGTTTCTCCGAGACCATGACCCGCAACTTTGGCCTTTGCGATTGGATGCGCCGCATGGGCTACAACTCCGCCTACCGCACGGACGGCTATCAAAGTTTCCAGGATCCGAAGTTCTTCGACGAGGCAGGCATCCCTCGCCGGATGTATGCCAGCGACGGATTCTGCGGTCGCGGCCAAGTTCAAAAGCTCGTTCAAGACGGCAAGGAGATGTCCCCGGAATACTGGGAGGGTGAGACCCGGAAGATCGAGTATTTTATGAAGCGTTTCCGCAACTGCCCCAGCGTGCTCATGTGGAGCGGGCCTTATTACATCGGCACCGATCTGGAGATGAATCCGCTGTTGCAGGACGGCATTTGGCTCAAGCCTCCGAAGGACGACATCGAACGGCGGACCCTCGCCTGGGGCAATCGCGAATACAACCTCATCCATGCCCTCGACCCTACCCGCTACCAGGACGACCTCACCACCCACAACTACAACGACACGATCAACTACCACTTCTACGGCGGTTTCTCGCCCATCCAGGAGATCATCGAGCGCAACGAGCATTGGCGGCAATACGGCGTCAAGCCTCTCTTCCTCGACGAGACCGCCTCGCCCTTCATCGCTGACTGGACCAACGCCCCTTGGGACGGCGGTCACGGTTGCGTTCACAGAGTTAGCCAGGTGGCCGAGTTGTGCGCCCTCACACGAGGCGATGCCGCCTTCGTCCGCGATGCAAATGAGGACGCCGGCCTGAAAGCCTTCGAGAAGGCCGCCCTGGCCGGGTTCGACGAGATCGACAAGATCGCTGATCCCCAGAAGCGGGCCGTCGCCAAAGGCATTCGCAGCATCGCCGGGGCCGGGACCGGCTACCCGCTGGTCTGCGCCAGCGACCCCACCAGCCTCCGCAATCAAGTCTGGATCGAACGAGCCCGGGAGAACATGCTCAATTGGCGTGCCGACGGCGTCGCCGGGATAACCAGTTGGTTTGATCAGGTTGTCGATATGGCGCTTCGCCCCGTCTGCTTCGCCCCGGTGGTGGCATTCCTTGCCGGCACCCCGGAGAAGCGCACGGCCAAAGACCACATCTTCGCACCCGGCGAGACCCTTCGCCGCAGCGTCCTGGCCCTCAACAACGGCCGCCAAGAGGCCAAGGTCGACTGTGCCTGGAAACTCAGTCTCGGCGGCAAGACGGTTGCCTCCGGCGATAAGTCCTTTGCCATCCCCGGCGGCGGACAATACAGTCTTCCCATTGAAGTTGCGATCCCTGCCGGCGGCGACCGGGAGGGCGAGTTATCCATGAGCCTTTCCGCCGCCGGCAAGGAACTCTGCTCGGACCGTTGCCGGATCGACATCCTGGCGCCCCGGCCGATCAAGAACGTCAAAACACTCGCTCTGGTTGACCCGGAGGGCGACACCGCCAAGGCGTTGCAGAAACTTGGTGCCGACTTCCAACTCCTGCCGTTCACCGCCGACTTCACCCGCTATGACACCATCGTCTTCGGGCGACGGGCCTTCGACTACGAACTGCAGTTTCTGCCCGAGGGCCTCGACCTCGGCGCCATGACCCGGCTCGGGAAGAACGTCCTGATCCTGGAGCAGTCGGAGAAGACCTTGCGCGAGCGCTTCAAGTTCCGCACCGAGTATTCCTCGCCGCGCGAGGTTTTTGCCCGCGCCGCAGGAAGCCCGCTCTTCGACGGCCTCCCGGACGCCTGCCTGAATTTCTGGCGCGGTTCAGCCACCTTGACCGATGGCTATGCGATCGCCCTCCAGAACCTTAAGCCGGAAAACGAATGCGGCGACGGTGCCTATTACCTCTATACCGGCAACGATGGCAAACCGAAGAAACGCTTCATCAAATGGGGCAATACCCACAATGTCGCCACCGTAGTCATCATCAAGCCGGACACCGGCAACTACCGGACGCTGGTCGATTGTGACTTTGCGTTGAATTACGCCGCCGCCTTAGAGCTGCGGAATGGCCGGGGCAACCTGATCTTCAACCAACTCGACGCCACTGGCCGGACATTGCCCGAGCCGGCTGCCGAGCGCTACCTGTCGAACCTGCTCAACTTCACCGAAGCCCAGAAGCCCGCAGCATGGCGTCAGGCCGTCTATCTCGGTGGCGACGCCGGAGCCAAGCTCCTGGAG